>Ga0255752_10001294_pt1 | contig 29143 bp, 16 predicted proteins | sample 011ome_25_FD_179952 | JGI IMG/M metagenome (GOLD analysis project Ga0255752, IMG submission 179952) | Coastal salt marsh microbial communities from the Groves Creek Marsh, Skidaway Island, Georgia - 011512CT metaG (version 2) | ecosystem: Environmental > Aquatic > Marine > Intertidal zone >... | reverse complement strand
AATAAGGAACCCTGTCTACAAATGATAATGATCGGGCAAAAAAAGAATAAATCTTACCGGTTGATGGAGAATAAAACTCGTATATTGGCATTTGAATTGTTTGAAGCGTTATAACTCATCATAATAATGATATCATAAATGCCATCAAAACATTTTCGGTCAAGATCGCAATCTCTAGCAATCAGGTAGGTTATATTGTTGCGATTCTGTACACTTTTTTTCTGCAGGCTTTAACAGGGATTCCTCAACCCGATTACTTGGAGCAAGCAAATGCAAACGCATTACTCGTGCTACTTTCCCAAGAAGTTTTTGACTATCCTTTCTGGCTTCAGGACCTAAGTCACTTTCCTTTATTTTTTGTTTTCACCTGGCTTTGGGCACGGTGCAACGGGCCAATCTCAAGTGAGTCCTTAAAGTCTACAGTCAGCCTCGTTTCCTTAACCATAGGATACGCCATTGGAAATGAATTAATGCAGTTTTTTATTCCGAACCGATTCCCTTCACTTGGAGATTTGATCATGAACTTAATCGGTGTAATAAGCAGTCTCTTATCTCACAAGTACTATTATTACAGGGTGATAAAACGAAGAGGAATATCCCGTTAAGAATGTAAGGCAGCTTCTCTCTCAAGAATTGTGGGGTGAGAGTAGTGAAAAGCAGAAATCCACTTATGGGGAAGTGGGTAAGTTAAATTTTCCTTGTAAAGTTTTCGTAGCGCATGAACTAGGGGCATGGGATTCCCCATGATTTCTTTTGCAAAATTATCCGCTTCATACTCATGCTTTCTGGACAGGATATTGCTTATCGGGCTGAACCAATAAGTCAGGAAACCCAAACTCAATGAGAAAAGTACTATAACTGAAGATAAAGAACCGTGCAGCTCAGTTGGAAATTGCACCGATTTGTAAATCCAAGGACTTGATAAGGCGTAGGCAATAAAACCAAACATGAGTAAACCTGTAATAAATGATAAAATGAGTTTTTTGGGGATATGACCTTTTATGTAATGACCCACTTCATGCGCTAAGACCGCCTCAATTTCTTCCGGTTTCATTTGCTCAATCAAGGTGTCATACAAAACAATCCTTCGAAACTTGCCAAAGCCGGTAAAAAAGGCATTGGAATGACCAGACCTCTTGCTTCCATCTATGACTTCAATGGTATGGGCATGAAAACCACTTCTCTCTGCAAGAGAAATCAGCCTATTCTTCAGTTCCCCATCTTCCAGGGGGCTAAGCTTGTTAAATAAAGGAAGAATTAGCTTGGGCCAAAGGACCATCATCACAAGCTGGATAAAGAAAAATATAAGAAAAGAGAGAACCCACCAAAAAACTGGAAATATAGTCGAAAGCTGGCGATATAAAAAAATGAGAAGAGACAATATTAAGAAACCAAGAATAAAACCAATAATTACTCCCTTAATCTTATCCGTTACCCAGAGTTTTTTTGTGGATTTATTGAAACCATATTTTACCTCAATAACGAATTGATTATACCAATCCAAAGGCAATGCTGGAATTTGAAGAAGAAAAAGGAATATACATGTAAAAAAGGCACTTGCCCAAACACTAGCTTGAGCAGATGTGTTAAACTCCTGAAAATACCAAGGCATAAGCACTAAGAAAACAGGAACAAAAACAAGGAATCCAATGATTTCCTCTAGGTTTGAAAAGCGGGATTTAACCAATGAATAGCTAGACGTCTTACCCCAAGTTTCGCCATCCATAATACTGGACACTCCTTGGGGAGGTTTGGACTTCATACTCTTGATTTTTGATTCATTTTTCCACTTGAGTATGAGTTGGCAAATGAGTTGCAGAAAAGCGGCCGCGATAATAGTGATCTGAAGGTTGGACATGGCACGCATTATCAAGATCGTTAGGGTTTTGTCGAACGCAATAGAAATGTTTCGAAGATTGATTTAAGTTGAAGATATACTAGTATGTTTTTCGATGACAGTTTCCGATCAGCCATTTACTGAGCAAGGCAAGCAATCCTTCGAGAGCGCAATTCAATCATTAGAAAGTATTGTCCTAGGATTAGAGGATGGAGATGTTGAGTTAAACGACTTAGTTAAAAAGTACAAAGAAGGTGTTGAGTTATTAAAATACTGCAGGGCTAAAGTTGAGTCGGCCGAGCTAACCCTCAAAGAAGTAAATAAATCGAAACTCATTCTCCCGGATGAAACTTTAGATGATAAATAGCCCTCTCTTAGAATCCTTAAAATCGCCGGCTGACCTCAAGGGTTTCACCTCTTCTCAACTCGAGCTACTCTCAAGCGAAATCCGAGAGCGCATTATTCACGCCACTTCCATTAATGGTGGCCATGTTGGCCCCAATTTAGGCGTAGTCGAGCTTACCATTGCATTACACTTAGCATTTGAATCTCCTCGAGATTCTTTTTGCTGGGATGTTTCCCATCAGGGTTATGTGCACAAGCTACTGACAGGACGAATCGATGAGCGTTTTGATAAAATCCGGAATACTGACGGATACAGTGGCTTTTTATCCAGGGACGAAAGCGAACATGACGCTTATGGGGCTGGCCACGCAGGAACCGCACTCTCAGCTGCATTGGGAATGTGCATGGCCAGAGATTTAAATAAAGGGGACGAGCATGTTGTGGCTATCGCAGGGGATGCTGCTTTCACTTGTGGTATTACCTTGGAAGCACTCAACAACATCGCCTGTTCGACCAAGAAGTTCATCCTTGTACTCAATGATAATGAGTGGTCTATTGCCAAAAATGTTGGTGCCTTCTCAAGGTACTTCAACGAGTTAATAGCGAATCCCATTTACAATAAATTCCACAAAGACGCAGAGGCTTTTCTATCTGCTATGCCCGGGGGAAAATCTTTAATGAAATTCGTTTCCAAGGCGAAGCGTGACACAAAAGAATTATTGGCCCCTTCCAGTATTTTTGAAAAACTTGGCATTCGATATCTCGGCCCGATTGATGGCCACGACATAGATTCCCTCGTTCATTTTTTTGAATTCGCAAAACAGTCCGATGAACCCATCGTATTGCATATTTTGACCGAGAAAGGTCGGGGCTATCCTGTTGCACTCAAAGAGCCGGAGAAATGGCATGGTTCCGGCCCATTCGATAAGGATTCAGGCGTAATGGTAAGTTCACCTGCAGGTTCTCCCCCCAAATACCAAGATGTTTTTGGTAATGCACTTTCTTTGATTGCAACCAGTGATGACCGTGTGGTGGGTATCACCGCTGCGATGCCAAGTGGAACTGGCTTGGACTCTTTCCAGGAGAACTTCCCGGGGCGATTCTTTGATGTTGGCATTGCCGAAGAACATGCAGTCTTACTTGCGGCAGGTATGGCTTGTAAAGGACTTCGCCCCGTCTGTGGAATTTATTCAACTTTTCTCCAGCGTGCCTTTGATCCGATCGTGCATGATGTTTGCTTGCAAAATTTACCCGTCACTTTTTGCCTTGATCGGGCTGGTTTATCACCGAACGATGGCCCTACTCACCATGGGCTGTTTGACATTTCCTATTTAAGTTGCGTCCCTAATGCAGTAATTATGCAACCTCGCCACGAAGACGAATTGCAGGACATGCTTTACACTTCCATTAATCATGATGGCCCATCTTTCATCCGTTATCCACGAGGAACTGCTCTTGGTGTGCCAATTTCCCCTTCTCCTAATTCGCTGGACATTGGGAAAGCTGAAGTTATCGAGGAGGGGACTTTAGGGGCGATCTGGGCGATTGGTGACTTTGTTGCCGAAGCCCTATCAATCAATCAATTGATTAACGATGAATATGGCAAAAAATTCACCATTGTAAACGCCAGGTTTATCAAACCTTTGGACGCAGGCTTGCTTTCCGAACATGGAAAAAAATACAAGTTAATTGCCACGATGGAAGATGGTGTTTTGCGAGGCGGGTTTGGTTCATCGGTTGTTGATTTCCTGAATGACCTCAAGTCAGACTCAGATGTTCTTAGGTTTGGTTGGCCCGACAAATTTATTTCTCACGGAAGTTCGGTTACTCAACTCAGAAAAGAACACTCCCTTGACCTGCAGTCTATTTACAAAAAACTTTGTGCGGCCCTGCCAGGTAAATTGATAGCCCAAAACCATTTAGTTTCCTAGGGAAACAAACTCCATTCCTTTAATTCGTAATCATACTTTGCCCCGTGCCCTTGTACTTGTTGCCGGCAGTACAGCCATTTGCTGTCACTATTGCTGTATAGATACCCTTCGTTATTCTCCGCATTCCAATAAGTTGGGTTAGTCCAATACCAGGGGCCGTTATTAGTTTTCAACCAAAGTCCATTGGTATTTTTTTCTGGGTAAAGCCAAACCCAACCCCAAGTCGTATGAAAGGACCATCCCGAAGCAGTAGTTATAAAGTCTCCTATCCAGCCACGGCTCCAACCGCCTGGCAACTCAACAGCATCTGTTGTATTTTCTCCGAGGTATGGTTTGATGATAATTTCACTGGATTCTTCGGTTTTGAGCCCTGAACTATCAACCGCGAGTATTGATATTGGGTGAGTGCCGATTTTATCTGGGTGGGCTGTACCTGAAATGACCAACTTATTGGCCTCACTCTTACTGAAGGTTAGCCAGTCTGGCAGGTTAGGCTGAACCACAAATGTTTCGCCATCAGGATCAAACGAATGGACCAATATCTCAATATCTTCATATTGCTCAAAGGCATATTCATTTTTAAGTAATACTCTAGGCTTAAATACTGAACTATTCTTAACCATTAATGGATGATTTAAGCTGAACACTTCCCCCCTCTCATTAGTTAGCACAAAGCTTACATTATAGATAATATCCTGGAGGCTGTAAGGAGGTTGGCCAGAAAGGCTTCCTGACCCATCTTCATTTATACGCAAATGGATCCAGTCAGGCAGACTTGAGTTTTGCTCGGCAATTATACTATCGTGCATCCAAGGCCCTGTTTTAAAAAGGAAAGTAAAGAAAGAGTTTGAAGAAATGGCCTGTGGTAACTGCTGAGACATACCTGGTTGATTGAGTGGGGGTCCTAGGCTCGCAAGAGTAATGACTCTTTCACTTAAAGAGAGATCATCGGAGTAGGCAAAGAGGATATTGTTTTCACGAATTGGACTTATTGTGTCTATTTTTTGAACTCCGAGCTCAGTGGGGATAAAAGAATCATGGATATGCAAAGTACTCGGTTCTAGCTTTGCGAGATAAGTGCCGGGTCCTGCACTGTCTGTCTCCAATGAATTCAATGGATTGAACCTTTTTGAAAAAGTTGCGGAGAGGAATAAGTAACCATCCTTACTAATTTTGAAATCTGTCAACCGGTCAGTACCTTCCCCGCCATACCCTGAAAGAGATTCGCAAGTAAGATCTTGGTTAAAGCTGGCAACAAATATGTCTAGTCCTGAAGTAGAAACGACTTCATGATCTCCAACTGAAATGGAGCCATCAAACTCACCCGCTAAGTAGAATTTGTTATCTACTGAATTGTGTAACAAGCAATTACTCCTTACGGCACCACTACCAGATAATATCGTGATTTCACCTTCCAAACCGTTGCCATTGATCTTTGAAATGAAAGATGCTTTCCCGTCTTTATAATAGACTTCATTTCCCCAGTTGAATTCTCTGTCAAAATTCCCCGAAATAACTGTCTGATTACCAAGTGAAACATGACCTGTTATTTGATCCATGTAAGTACCACCAATCGGCAGAAAGCTTTGCAATTGATTGCTAGAAAATTGAGCCAAAAAACCGTCCTGGAGACCACGGGGGAATAATGGATTGCTGCCCCCACGATTGTATGCTCCCCACATTTGCCCTGAAACGGTAAAGGACTCTTTACTGCCCACAACCGATAGAGATAAAAGGTCCTCATCTGAACTGAGAATTTCCAGAAGCTTTATTTCGCCATTTAATGATAATTCAGCAACAAAGACATTGTACCCATCAGAACCCACATAATTCTGATTGTTTATGGAAAGATCATTTCTGAATGTACCGCAAATCATTATTTCCCCTGTTGAACTTTGGGTGACGGAACTAATGGCAGCTTCACTGGAAGAATTAATTGCTATCATATGAGTTAGGCTTAAGTTCGAATCGGTTAGTAAAATGAATCCATACCTAATTCCAGTTTTTTGGATTTCAACCCCCTGATAAGAGATAGCTGAAATCGCATTTCCGGCGATAAGTTTTGCTTGGTGATCTAATTCTATAATCTCAATAATCTTACCATTCCCCTTGATACTTCTTGTCGAATGGAAGTCTGGGATCTGACCTGAATAATTCAGAGCATTATTTTTCTTAATTTGATAATCAATACTTACTTGTGAACTGGCCCCATCGAGATCAAAAGATTGAACAACGATCGTGCCCCTGTCCTCACGGTTTGGTATTACACCAAAAATAGTTGCCTTTCCGTCCCCTTCATTTTGAAGAGTTAGGTAGCCTGGTGCGTTGACCAACCTAAATTCTGCAAAATTTCTATTGACTAAAGAAATTTCCTTGGAGAAAAATTCTCCTCCGAGCAATAGTAAGTCATTGATTTCCTTAAATTGAACAGGTGGTCTACTTTCAAATTTAATGAGAAGCGATTCGTTGGGCTGGGTTTGAGTTAAGTCATAAGAATCTATAATCAGCCCCTGTTCCGAAGTAATTTTTAGAGCGGTTGCCCCATAACGATTCATCAGTAGAGTCGCGTTGCCTTCATCTCCATCGCCCAAAATATCTTTTTGCCAAATAACATCGCCATTCATCTGTTGGAGTTTTACGATTGAATGATCTTTGGGGCTATTTTCTACTCCTCCGCTTAGCATATCAGGCTCTTGGGTATAGCTTACCAAAGCCATTATGTTGCCAAAAGGAGTAACTCTAATAAACTCGGTAGAAAGATTTATCTCAGGGCCCAAGTCGTTTTGCCATAAAATGTTTAAATCTGAAGAAAGCTTTAAGATCACAGATGAATTTTCTTCACTTACGGCAATTACTTCTTCTGTGTTTTTAACATGGTCACCACCGGTTTTGATTCTTAACGATTGAGAATAGTCACAACTCAGGTAAAGGTTGGTCCCATCAACAGTTAGGTTCTTACATTGACTAAAGTTACTAGACTCAAAGCTTATGGAATATTCTATGTCCAGGTGCGAGTTCAGTCCCAGAGCTAAGCCGTAAGGTTTACTCCCCACCTTCAATACATTGCATGCGATAATAGCACCATGTTGACTGAAGGAAATATCACTTAAAATATTGCTTCCACTGCGACCAAACTTGGTATGATGCAGGATATCACCAGATGGACTTAAGCGAAGCATGAAAATATCTGAAGCATCATCATAAGACTCATATGTAATGCTCTCGTCAATGTACAACTCTCCTCGAAAACTTCCTCCTAAAAGTATCTCGTGATCATCGGAAGTATCAATATGTAAATCTTCTGTTTCGTTGTTTGAATGGAAAGTCTTCACCCACAATAAATCACCCGAAGTTGTTATTTTGATGAGAAATGTGGAATGAGGACTGTTGCTAGCTGTAGACTTATCGGCGACCTTGAGGTTTTCAGAAAAGACTCCTGCTGCATATAGATACCCACTTTTTTCGTTTAGCCTGTTAATTTTAACATTCTTACCCTCCAGTTCTATGATCCATGGCCATGTTTTGGAAGTAGCATCAAGCTCACCAATGAATAATTTATTGCCAGGTAACTCAACTTGTTCAACCTTTAAGGATGCATCCAATAAATGGATGCTTTGAGTTAATCTTCCAGCTAAGAAAAAAGTTTCCGTGCCAGATAGCAATGCATGAAGTTGGGTGGCAGAGTCTAAGTAGGATGCATGCGCGAATTCGAGAGGCGACTCATCATAAATTTTTAGAAACCTAAAGTCTTTTGCGGTATTGCCTTGGGCATCAGAAACTTCATAGGTCAGCGTGGTAAACCCCTCTTTTTCATAATCAACTTCTGGGGAGACCGTAACATTCTCAGTAAGGTCGCCTCCTCTATGGTCTAATGCATAATACCCAGGCTCGCTGTAGCCCTGCCCCGTATTTAGCTGAATAAGCTTCTCGCCCAGCAAATGAATTTCAGGTGGAACTTTACTTGTAACATTAACTGAAACATTCTTTGAAGCTGAGACTCCGTTTGATGATGTAACTTTAAAAGTAACGCCATAAACTCCCGAAAGATTGTCAGGCACATTGCCTGTAAGACGAATTTTCTCTGCGGAAATCACTTCTAGCTTTAACCAGTCTGGACCACTCGTCAGAAGACTGGTGATGCCGCTGCCAGAATGAATAATTGAAAAATCAACAGCCAGGGTATCATTTGGCTCAATGGAAATGTTATCGTCACCGCTTATTACAGGGGCTTCATTGCCCTCAACAATAATCGCATTAATTAAGACCTCATCGGTTTTTTTACCATCCGTAACATAAAGAGTAAAAGAATCAGTCCCAGCTCCTATGAAGTCAGGGTGATAGGTTAAGCTGTCAACGACTCCATAGGTTGCCAGGATTGAAACCTCTCCGTACTTTGGCTTACTACTCGGTTTAATCTCCCAAGTGAGAAGATCTCCATCGGGATCAATGGCGGTAAGTTGATTGAGATTACCAGAAAGAATTTCTCCACTATGCGAAAAAACCATAGACATTTCATCACCCGTTTGAATGATGGGGCTTCGGTTTGAGCCATTAACTTCCAGACTAAAATGGGTCATATCAAATGCTCCACCTTCATCGACGGCAGAAATTGAAACAGGAATAGTTCTCCCTACACCTTCCTCCGGAAATAACCCTGAAAGGATTGCTCCTTCTTCATTCTCCAGTAGCTTGATATTTGCAAACCCCGGGTCAAGCCAAGTAGGTAAAAACAGCTTGTAACTCAAATCGGCCGAATCATCGTCCTGAGCCAAAATTTCAATATTAAATTGGTCTCCTTGCTGAAACTGAAAAAAGGTTGATGCGGGCTTTACAAAATAAGGGTTATCCGGGATAGATCTAAGATATACTTCAATCTTCAGTTCGGCTTTTCTTATTCCGTCTGATGCTTCTAAAGTAAATTCATCATATCCGTTGAGGTTTGGTTTAGGGTTGTAAGTAAAATTAACGGGTCGTAGACCATCTCCTTTCACCAATAGGTCACTGCCGCTTACCGGTGCTTTGCCTACGGCCCATGAAATCTCTTTGCTGAATTCATTGGGGTCAGGGTCGTAACACCCATAATTTGTCGGTGGATTCCACCCTCGAGCACCATCTCCATCTTCATCCATGAAAATCCGTACTTTTTTTATAGGGGAATTACTCAAGGTTGAGTAAAAAACTGGAGGATAATTATCTACACGAATTACAAGGTCAAAGACCTGCTCAACGATTGTTGATCCGTCTGTTGCTTCAAATGCAATTTGATAACGACCTATATCAGAGGGGGATGCTAAACCAGAAAGTATTGCAGTCCCGTTCTCGCCCAGTGTAAATTTCAACCAACTGGGTAAAGAGCTGACACATGAAATCGTAGGGGCCACACCATCGGCGTCATAAGCTTGAACCTGATAATGATAAGGACTTTCATCATTCCATGAAATAAGGTCATCCTTATCGCTTGGAGGAGAAGATATAAAAACAGGCTCATCGCTTGTATTCTCTACATCCACTTTTATTTCGATCAAAGAGCTCTTGGGGGGAGAGCCAAGAGCTCCGCCAGAATCTGTCACTTCAATAATAAACAAATCTTCACCTGAAAAGTTAGAATCTGGCTGATAAATTAAATCACTGCCATCTGGCTCGATAGAGGCTTCTCCCCCGGATGGGCTTAATGCAATACCCCAGATGAGATCTTCAGGCAATGTATGGTCGTCCGAAGCTGAGAATGAGATAGGAACCCAAGTCTCAGGGAGATCCTCTGTCATGGAAACATGATACTCACTCTTCTCAACAGATGGTGGGGCGTTATGTACAATTACATTGATCTGCAAATCCTGAGAATTACTGAGCTGGGTCTCGTCTTCTGCGGAAAAAGTAACAGTAACCTGTCCTTCATCATTATGTGATGGGTTTCCCGAAATTTTGATAATTCCACGAGACAAAGCGGTGTCATCAATAATAACCCAATCCGGGACATTGGAGGCATTAAATTTCATACCTACAAGTGAATCACCATCTAAAACATTAAAAGTCACATTTAAGTCATCATCATCCGAAATGGTAATACTTGAAGGTAAATTACTAAATACAGGAGCATCGTCTAAAGTTTCGATTACAACCTCAAAGGAAGCCTGATCTGTATTTATTCCATCAGTGAAAATAATAGAGAAATCATCGGCACCACTGTAATTGCCGTCTGGCATATATTGAATCTCTAGTTCTTTTTCTAAGTTTATTGTAACCTGAAGGTCTCCATGCTTTGGTTCAACCTCAAATAAAGCAGATATTTTTTGCTTATCCGGGTCAATAATCCGCTCACCCTGACTTCTCCAAATTTCATCTTCTTTAATGTAGAGCCTATTTTCAGAAGGAAAGGTGAGCATAGGAGGTGTATTCTCGCTCAAAACTCCCAGGATGAATGATTGACTGGCAATATTGTTATTGTCATCACGAACGCTAAGCTCAACAGGATACTCCCCCTCCACTCCTGCAGGAGGAATACCTCGGAGAATCGCCTTTCCATTTTGAGATTCCACAACGGATAACCAGGCTGGGATGGTGCTATCAATCGAAAGTGTGAGGGCTTGCCCAGCATCGCCATCTTCAGTGACTATTTTATATTCCCATGGGTACTCAACTACAGCGTCGGAATAATGAGGAATACTTTTAAAAACAGGATCATCTTCGATGCTGTTGACCACTACGGTGAAAGAAACCAAATCCTTTGCATTCTCATCATTTTGCTCTGAAACCAGCACGGAGAAATTATCAATCCCAGAAAAATTACCATCTGGCGTATATAAAACAGTGACACTCTCGCCATCAGCTACAAGTTCTACTGAGCCATTGGACGGTTGATAAAATATAGACCATGCAAAGCTAGTTACGGTTTCATCGGGATCAGAGGCAGTGAGAAGAATACTTGGCCAGGAAATAGGGTTTTGATCTTCATCTATGTAATAAATTCGGCTTTCATTGCCACTTATGAGCGGAGGATAATTAGCAGGTATAACACTTACAAAATAAGATTGCTCTACCCTGTTGCCATAGTCGTCTTCAAGGGTAACGAATATGGTGCTCGCTATTCCATCATTATAGTCCTCCCATGACGGTGTTCCTGTCATAGACAGATTGTCATCGCTCAGGCTCAACCAACTGGGTAAGCCATCAACTTTGATGGCAAAATTATCATTTTCATCAGGGTCAAAAACCTCAAAAACATGTGAATATAAAACACCTTCATTTGCAAAGCTTGATGGCACTGGAGATAGTAAGGTGGGTGCATCGTTTACACCCTCTATATCAATCACTACAGTGAGATCTGTAAACTTAGGAAAATTTGCATCATCGTCTGTTATGCGAACCTGAAATGACCTTTCGCCATGAGCATGAGACAACGGAATGAAAATTATGTGTTCGCGTGGATCTAAAACTTGATTTTCTAAAGCCACAGTTCCGTCACTTGGGGCTTGCAGTAAAGTGAAGTTGAGACCGTCACCATCAGGGTCATAAATATCCAGCGATTGTATTGCAGTCAGCCAATCCTGTTCCTCAAAGTCTTCGGTGAGTTCTAGGGTAACAGTCGAGGCTTCTAGACCATTGAAGGTAACCACAGGTGGTTCATTGCGGGGATATATGAGCAGACTAAACATTTGCTCAACTGGAGTACTCCCGGAACTATCGTCACAAATTAATGAAAAAGAGTGTTCATAGACGCCATTGGTAAAGCTCAAGGATTCTCCCGATGGAGTGCCGGTTATTATGTACTCTCCAGTTTGACTTCCTTCAACTAAGGTGAGTCCACCCGGGAACTGGTCGCCTGCCTTAAGACTGACATTCAGCAAATCACTATCTACATCTTCAACGACCAAGGAAAAAGTAAATATTTCCCCGACCATGGCAACCGGCAGTGTGTGCAATGGCGTGACTACATTAATAAATTCCGGTGTATCATTCACCGGAGAGATCGTAATTTCAATCGTTTGATCCGAAGATAATTCCCCCACTGTACTGGTAATAACATACTTCTGTGTGCCTGATTCATTATCAAAAGGAGAGAACTCAAAGAATCCTGTGACTTCATTAATCACTCCATCACCTAGTAAAGTCGAGTCAGCTGCCAAAGACCAGGTAATCGGATAATCAAAAGGGTGACTTGCGTTAAAATCGTAGGTCAGGGCTGAGGAGTCTTCCAGAATGGAGAAATTATATTCTGAATCGATGTCCCAAAGAGGAGGAAGGCTTGGTTTCTCCGTAGCACTTGACCAACTTGGGTTGTAAAAAGCTTGAATCCCACCACTTGCAGCGGCTGAACTGCTCTCCTCAGGAGAACCGACTATAATCATCCCTTCTCTCGCAGCAAGCGGTGAATGGGTACTTGACCCAGCGACTACGGTTGACTGGTTTAAATCAAGAGTAGAGATAAGATCCCAGTCATTTGAACCTTCAAGGTTTCCATAAACATAGACCAACCCATGAGACCCTGCCCCGGGAGAACTCGAAATTAATAAATCGCCGCTTGATTCAAGGTCGGTAGAGAAAAGCTGATCCGCTGTACTTGTGGGAGGGGAAACCACAGCCACCTCAGTCCAAACTTCATCAAATTGTTCAAATATATAAACTACCCCAGTATCGACCCCAGTATCATCTCCCTTAACCGCACCGATAAAAATAAAATTTTCAGATATACGCACAGATGAACCAAAACGGTCCCCAGCTGAGAGAGAGGATGGGGCGATTTGTTGAGACTGGACCCAATCTCCGGATTCATCCAAACCAAAAACATAAGCAACTCCAGAATCAGTACCATTGATTGTATCCCCTGCCCCAGGCGCACCGACTACAATTATATTATCTTTAAGGTCAAGATCGTACCCAAAGTTATCATTGATCACACCATCGCCTGCCTGAAGGTTTGAATGGAATGTGAGCCCACTATCAATTTCAAAGAGTGAAACTTTACCCTTATCGCTTCCATACTGTGTAGAACTAACTGCCAACCATTGCTCGGACATACTCAAACTAAACCCAAAAGTATCAAGTGTGGCAGGGTTATTGCCGACTATTTTCTCGACCAAGGCATATTGTTCATCTTCATCCTTCTGATAAAAGAAAACAGACCCTTCTAAGCTTTCAGAATCGGGAGCGGAAACAGCCAGGTATTCATCAAAGCATGCCACGGATGCACCAAATTTCATATTTTCAGTTTGATGATCGAGGGGAGGAGTTATTTCTTGGTAAAGTGAGTAAGACAAATCATCTAATTGATTATAAACATAAGCTTTCCCAGTGAGGGAATCCTCGCCGTATGCACCAATAATAAGTTGATTCACTGAGTTAACAGAAAGGGCGTAGCCAAATCTTGCTTCCAGTTGTGGGTCCTGCGACTCAAGTAAGGTAAAGCTCTGATAAGGAATGACCTGAAGCACCCCGTGGTTTGCATTAGAGGCGGAGTTGTAATAATAGAAGTTCTCTTGTTCAGATCCTTCAAGTTTCGGGGTAAATAGAAGGTAGGCTTCAGGTCCGGTACTGGCGTTATTAAAAACAGAGGAGCCAGACAACAAGGTGCTGTCAAGGTCAGTACTAATAACCAACCTTTGATTTGAATGGTTCGTGAAATTATAATAACAGTTTGAAAAGAGACGGATTTGCGGGAAATTATCTTCACCTCTTTGAAAGGCTTGATCTGCATCGCTCCAGTTTAAATCAATTACTTCGTAGCTGGCTGAAGGCGAAAGGACAGTGAATTCTTGAATCATGTCCTCATGACTAGTGCAGAAATAATACAGGGAACCCTCAAAATCCAATGGTATAGTCACTTGAAGAGTATCCCCTGATCCAGTAAGAGGACCCCCTAAAACCAGATCAGATGTGATATCCCCATAATTCTCCCCAATCATGAATGGATGGGATTCCGATATACTGTTAGCGGTAAAATTATAGGTCTCTCCTCGGTAAAGAGGACGACTCAGAAAATCTGTAACTAAGCCGTTTGGATCGGTAAAGGTATAAAAGGGCGCATTGGAATCTCCACCACCAACTGTAAAGCCTATTGAAAAAGAGTCATCCTGACCGCAGACGATTGCTGGCCCGAGAATCAAAATATGCAAAACGGATAACCATAATGAACGGTAGAATATCCGGATTAATTGCATACACAACAATCAATCAAAAAACTTATATTTGCAAAGCTTTTAGGGTGCAGAATGATGAGTTTTGATTAAGAAAAAAGGATCCTTTATGAAATAACTCTATGCTGCATTAAAAATTCTCAAAAAAGTCAAGTTGGCTGGCCCGCGGGTGCGGCAAATTTCTCAACCGGATATACTGTGTCAATTTGAGAAAGTAAGAAACTTGTAGGAGTATAATTACGGAAAAGCTCAACCGTATCGCCATTTTTGAGCATCACAACCGAAGTAACCGTAATTTCAGGAGTTTTTGGAGGAGCAAATAAAATATCGTCGTGGGAAGCATTTAGCCTGGAATTAAATAAATCTGGCGTAAGATTGCCACCGAGGTGATCACTTCGACCTGTAGCCACATGGCAAGTACCTAAGATTTTCTCGTCCTGAATATCCTTGCCCGAAAAAGGGAGTAATTGAGTACCAAAACCTAGTTCACCAATAATCCCGGTAGCGGGATCATCAAGTAGTTGCTGATTGCGTTCACTAACAAGTGATGCATCTCCTTCTATCAAAATCGCTTTTTGAATGGCTCCATCAGACACAACCATTTCGGCAAGGGTACCGTCAGAATAGCGGAAGGGAAAGGATCCATTAGCACTGGTTGGCACAAAATAAACTTCACCAGCCGGTAAGTTAGCCACATCTGGTTTTCCAAAAGGACAAAGACCATGGCTTTTTTGAGCAGTTTGTTGGTCACAATCGATGGTCAGGGAAAGTGTTTCACCCAACACTTCAAAATTCAGTTCAAAGGCATCTGCCTTATCTAAGGCACTTCGAAAGACTTCTGCTTGTTCACTGATCTTGCGGTAGTCAACGGACAGACCTGAGCCAAGAATCGTATCATTGACTCCATGAAGAGTCGCTCCACGAAAATTGTATTTCTTTGCCATCGCGGTAAGCGGAGCAGTTAACGAATAATCAGTGATTGCCAAAATAATATCATACTTGGAACAAATATCTTTCTCGAGTGAAAGGTGTTTCCCGTTTTCATCGGAGGCATCGTCCTCGGGGTCTAAATTGCTCCCACCCGTGGTTTTGAATGCAAAAAAATCTACAGATGAATACCCAACCTCAGCTAAGCCCCCATCATTGAGGGAATCGTAAAAATATTTTTTGGCATATTGCTGCACTTGAAAACCATCATGATTCATGAAAGCAAAATCTTTCATTAGTCCGATATCAGGTAAGTCGATTAAGATACAAGCGGTAAGTTCCTCATCGGTTTTACCAAAACAAGTGGTTAACAACCTGCTGAGAGAAAAGGCTTCGAATTCGTTCAAGTTTGGTGTGTACATGAATGTTAGCTTATATCGATGTTCTAGCATGCCAAATAATTCTTGATCAATCAGGGGGTTAACAGGACTGATTGTGGGCATCATTTAAATAAGTTATGGCACTGGTCTTGCCCAAAATAATCCGAGACATGCAAGTACGCCATAAAGGGAAACAAAAATCACATTCCACCTCAGCATCTTGTCATACTCTGACTTGCTAGATAAGTTCTTTAACTTTATGCCGCAGGAAAGACCCAGAGGCAATAGGATCAAAACCGGCGAAATTCGAGAGTCAAAAAGTGGGCATAGAAGCGTCGAAATACCAATACACAGGCAATAAAACATTACTCCGAATCTTTTACCGAAAATGACCATCGTTGTTCTTTTTCCGTTGGCTTTGTCTTCTTCAAAGTCACGATAATTATTCACCACTAATATTGAATTTACAGCAAAGCCCATACCCAAGCTTACAGCGAATGAAGGTGACCAGGCTATATTCTCCTTACATAAAAGAACATAATGAGTTACCTCAACCGCAACAAAGCCATAAAAGAACACAACAAAAACATCGCCCAGACCATTGTAAGCAATTGGCCTTGGGCCTCCGGTGTAAAAAATGGCTGAAGCAATGCAGGCACAACCTACCCATATTAAATGCAGGGAGCCCTTAGAATTAAATAAGATAAGAAGGCCAATAAGGAAGCTCAGCAGTAGCACTGCATAAGATGCATTGCGAATATTCTTTGGATGTAAATCACCACTTGAAGCGTATCTTTTTGGAGCAATGCTACGATTTCGGTCCGCTCCTTTGATAAAATCATAATAATCATTGGCAAAATTTGTCCCAATTTGGATCAAGAAGGAAAATAACAAGCACAGAATCAGCAGTTCCGCATCCAGCTTTTTACAACTTGAGAATGCCAATGAGCCCCCCATCAAAACTGGAAATACACTTGCCACAAGAGTCTTTGGCCTCGTTGCATAAAACCACTGAGTAAAAGAGCTCACTTCAATTTACCTGTTGATCGCAAATGGGAACCGAAAATGAGAGCGGTATTTTTCAGGAACACGGCGAAAACCATTGGGTGGAACCGGTAATTTATAAGGCCACTGAATATCAACTTGAAGAGCAAGGTACCCATTACTAGGGTGATGCTGGTGGCGGTGCTCATGAGGAAATTGAGTGATTTTAATTAAATAATAGCGTTCCGATTCAGGAATCCATCGGGAAGAATAGGGAGGGGTTTTCCACTCCTCTCCTTCATGACCTACTAAGGATACTGGACTACCGTTGTTTCGATTAAAATATACGGTTCCTCCGGAGTCTTTATCAAATGAAGCAATCGTTTCTCCCTCCTGATCATTTCCTTCATTATTCAAATATGATGAGTCTTCCTTTCTTACAACTTGCTCAAACACAACCGCACCTCCATCCTGTCTTGCCACTAAAAGGAGGACATGCTCTTCATCAGATTTACTGGGCGGGGATGTTGGGTTATACATATCATCTAAGTTCTTGGTGGCGGCAGCCACTAAAGAAAACCCCACCCTGTCCGTCTCAACCTCAATGGCATCAATCAAACCGTAGGCGGTGTTTTGGTCTTTAACCTTTCCGACTCCTTCGATCCCCCATGGCAGGAAACCTAGAAGCCCACCGATTAAAAATCCAAAGACAGCCAGTGCTATCACCACCTCCAGTAACGTAAACCCTGATTTTGCTTTCACCCTAGGCATATAATCAGGGGCTTTCAAAGTCTGAAATTTCTAAAACAGCGAACCCACCAAAATTCCTCATTAAGATACCAGCAATCTTGTTCGGATCATTAAACCTTAGTTTTTCCGTTGTATTTGCTGGGTTCGGAGAACCCAAAGCAAGGACAAGCATGAGGGATTGCGGGATTCCACCCGATACACTGTCTGGGGCACGAAGATTTCCTGCCCCATCAAATTCAATGAATTTAAAGCTCGTGCCACTTGATGATTTAACTCTCTTCCCCTTAAATGATTCAGAAAGAATAAATTCATCATCTCCCCCACTCCATGAACAAAAAGCATTGGTTCGCCACCCCTCTGCTCGGATGGAAAGGGATTTATTATCAGGCACAAAGTAAACTCCTTCATTCAGGGATATGCTCTCTCGTTTTACAACCCAGGAGTCAGTTTGGTTAGTATCCTTAGAGATAATCTCAATGTGCCTAAAAAACTTTTCTTCATCTTCAGGATCTGCATTAACAATAATTCTCGTCTCAACTCCGGATGAGGCAGCAATGGTTCTCGCCTGATGAAGTACTCCCAATACATTTCGCTGAGATGCGCCTAGTTCCGCACCACCTCCACCGAGCAAAGAAAAGCCAATTACTCCCATCATTAAACCCACCACGGCTAAGACCACAAGAAGTTCAATTAGAGTAAAGCCTTGGTTTTCTTCAGGGCGCATAATTGGAAATAATAAGGAAAATGCTCAATCTACCCCAAGGTATTTTTGAATATTCCACGAAAAAACATTTTCAGTATCGGTTTCTCCGCTGGCATCTTGTAAGACAAAGATACCCACTTTGTCACGAATGATGCCAATTTTTTCTTTGGCTTGCTCAACAATACTGGGATCGTAGTCGTTTTGAAGGGCTTTCACAATGGATTCTACCGTAGAACTATCCAGTTTGATTAAGCCGTCACCATCCTGGTCCACCACAATGTAGATTTTCCTGCCACCCCAGGCATCAGAAAGAAATCGACCATTGTTACTCTCATCTGCTAAATCAATATTACCAAACTCATCTTCAGAAAAGGAATGAAATTCCTTACTTTTTCTGTTTTGAGCCAGTAAATCTCCCGTTAAGTTTTCCCAGGTAAAGCTATCCGGGTTCCATGATTTCCCACGCAAAGCGGCAATAAAAGCATTGTGGTCTTCGTCATCACTTAAATCTGCTGGAATTCCCTCAGCATCTTCGAGTAAAAAGGGAGGGAAATATTTATAGTGCTCCTTGTACTGATAGATTTGAGTGACCCACGACCTAAAGGTTGCCTGAGTTTTTGTCCCTTTAGAACCGCCCAATAGATCAAAAACTTTGGGCCCAACAATACCCATCAGTATTCCGATAATGGAAATAACGACAAGGAGTTCAATCAGAGTGAATCCATGCTTTGTATCTTTTTGTTTATTTTTTTTCATGACTACCATTTTCCGGGTTCGGTGTGAGGGATATTATCCTCATCCATGGGTTCTTTATTTGGTGTTGAGGTAAGCTCATTGTCGAAGACGGAAGCTTGTCCATCTTTTCCTTTGCTAAAAAGTAAATACCCTGTGTGCCCATCTCTCCTGGGATACTCATATACATAAGGCCTCTCCCATGGGTCAATAATCACCACTTGCTCACTCGGTTCCTTTCCTTCTTCATCGACAAAGACTAAATCAATTTCTGCACCCTGCATGAAAACAGATTTAAAACCTGTATTATTTTCTGAAAACCCAAAAGAAAAAGTATCATTAGGTAAAAAAGACCTACGAATCTCATCGGCTTTTAACACATCTCCAAACCGATCCGTAATGCCGATTAAAGCATTAAGTAAAAGGGCATTTTTTTCGGTCTCACCGGATAGATCAGAGTCAGGGTTAATGATAGGGTAATCACCATACTCAAGTTTGTACTGGTTGAGGGCAAGTTTCAGTGCCTCAATTTCACTTTCCGCTTTTTTTTCATCTTGGGCACTGAAGAGGAAATGAGCACCTTTGAAAGTTATGCCTGCTAATATCCCAATGATCGTGATAACAACTAGTAGTTCAATAAGAGTGAACCCTTTTCGCTTGGTGGTAACATTTTTATTCATAAAAGATTATGACCATCCGTATGAGATTCTTTTTGTCAATGAAATCATCTACCTCCTTCTTTTATATCTTTCCCTGAAAAAATGTAAGGCGTGGGTAAGCTCTGGAAACCTAAAGATAAATAAAACGACAAGATAAGAAAATATGCCAACCGGTATGAACAGAATTACTTGAATAAAGTCAGTCGATTTCCCTGGTCCGATATCGACTAGATCCCTGATCCATAGAATAGAAACACACATAACAAGTGAACCCATCAATATGGGTAATAAGTATAAAGGTTTAAACGAGATGCTATCCCGAAGCCTCAACTCAGGCGTTTTCCAAGCAAGGAATACGGTTTGAAATACTGCAGCTATCACATTTGCCCAGGCCAAGCCATGCACTCCATAGGAAAACATGAGCATAACACTCATAAGGAGGTTTATGACCATACTTATCATAGCTGCATGCAAGGGAACCGTCATGTTTTTCTTAGAATGAAAAACTTTCACCAGAAACCCGGAGCCTGCGTAAAGAGGAAGGGCGAAAACAGAAATCAAAAGAATTTCAGAAGCAAGCAGAACATTATCTGCAGTAAACATTCCCCAATTGAAAAGCAGGGAAAGTATGGGGGTTGCCAGAAGTCCTAGCCCAAAGGCAGCAGCAATAGTTACAGCGCAAGTCAGCCGAACTCCCTGAATTACGCAATTTTTGAAGCGGGCCTGATCTGAATCGCCTGCATACTTGGCCAACTCAGGGAAGAGAACGGTTGATAGAGAAATAGCGAAAATGCCAAGAGGCAGCTCAATGAGCCTGGAACTTAAAAAAAGGTAAGATAAGGAGCCTGAGTCATCGAGCGAAAATGCCAGAAATCTTGAGACTAAAATATTCACCTGAGTAACCGCAGCTCCGAGTGCTCCAATCCAAAAAATTTGATTCACTTTATCAAGGGCATCGGAAGTACCCAGGTCTAATTTGAATACCCACTTAAGTTTCAATCTCAGCTCAATGGCAGGCAAAAACATCTGGATCAATCCACCGATCACAACAGCTCCACTCAGATAAACTGCAACTTCATAAAGAGATAAATTTTTCCAAACACCAAAAACCAAGAGAGTCACGATCATACTCAGGTTAAGAAGGATTGGCGATATTCCACCTGCCGCAAACCTCCCATGAGAATTTAAGGCACCCACCATGATTGCCGCACAGCATATGAGGGCAACATAGCCAAATGAAAGGGAATTTAGATAAGAGGCGATGGACCACTTGGGCTCCGCCCAAAAAGAACTGAAGAAAAAAGAGCCCAGGCAGACAAATAAAACCAGAAAGCAGAGGGCAACAGCCAGTCGGGAAAGTACTTTATTCAACAAATCAAATGCAGCCTGCAAGGATTTAGTCTTTAAACTTGATGCATAAACTGGAATGAACGCTGAACTTAATGTGCCCTCCCCTAGCATCCGCCTGAATAGGTTGGGTATGGTGAAGGCTAAAATAAAAGCTTCTCCATAAATCGATGTGCCAAAAACAGTAAAGAGCAATATGTCTCGGGCTAAGCCCAAAAACCGGGACAAAACAGTAAGGCCACTTAACAGGAATGCATTACTGAATAACCCGGCCATATTCTAACGAGCCAACGAGAGATTAGCTCAACAAGAAGAGGAGCATTGTTTTAACAAAGACTTAGCCTCCTCCAAGGGATCATCATGACCCTGCTTTTCAGCAAGATCGATGGTTAGAGAAAGATTTCTCTTTGCCCTTTCAAAATCTTCCAGAGCCAGATAGCACTTGCCAAGTCCCAGGGAAGCCATCATCCAGTCATCAGCAAGCTTCAGGCAAGTAGCAAATTGGTCACAAGCATTTACATAATCTCCTTGCTCATAATAAGCCTGTGCCAAATTGTATCGGTGAAAACGGTTGGTAGGGCTTGCATCAAGCTTCTGTATAAAAGCTTGGATTTTATCACTCATCTACTTGTAGCACTACCCGAACTTAACGCAGACGGCAGTGGAATTATCTATCCCACCGTTTTGATTGGCCAGGTCGATAAGGTAGGAAACCGCATCCGCAGGTTCTTGGTTCCGGATGGTTTCTTCAAGCACAGTCTCTTCAATCATATTAGTGACTCCGTCGGAGCAGATAAAAACAACAGCACCCGCCGATACCTGGAATTGTCCACGATCCACCTCAAAATCAATATCCTGACCCATGCAACGGGTCAAAGTATGCCCATAATGCTCGGGCATATCCAGGGCAGCATTTTCCCCATGTTTTTCCAAAAGTTCGTCTCGTAAGGTGTGTGATTTTGAAACCTTACGGAACCCATCTCCATCGAGTAAAAAAATGGAAGAATCACCCACATGAGCAAACATGATATTGCCACCCACGACACGGATCCCCGAAAAAGTTGTCCCTATACCATTTTCACCCCCAACCAGTTCACCGCATTCTATGATATTTCGATGAATTTTATGGGTGATCACATTCATTTCATCAAGACTTTTGCAGCATGAAGAAGACGATATGAGAGAATCATAAAATTTGACCGCGAGTTTGGAGGCAAGGTTACCAAATGGCAACCCCCCTACTCCATCAGCAACGGCAAAAATTCCTTTATCGTTATCAACGACAAAGGAATCTTCATTATTTTCGCGAACGAAACCAACATCGCTGTGTCCGTGTGATGATAATTGCATAGATTTAAACAATATTTTGTTTCATAGCATGAAAGGCTTAAAGTCAATTTTCAAAACTATACCTTTCAAGCTACATCAAAATCTTCGGCTGAATCGCTGATCAGGGAATCTCTTTCAAAGTTTTTTTTGGGCAATTCAGCTAAAAATAATCTTCCGTAAGTTTTCTTGAGAACCCTGGAGTCAAGTATCACAAGTTCTCCAACATCTGTCTTTGACCTTATAAGCCTTCCGACTCCCTGCCTGAATCGAGTGATTGCATTGGGTAATGTCAGCTCAAAAAATGCCTTCTTGCCTTCCTTGATTAGTTTTTCGCTTTTAGCCTCCATCAAAGGATGGTTGGGGTTTTCAAAGGGAAGCCTGGTTAAAATGACTTGGGACAAGGCAGGCCCTTTTGCATCGAACCCCTTCCAAAAGCTTTCGGCTCCCAGTAAAAGAACATCCCCCTCCTCCATCATCCGGGTGCGCAACTCAGACCTTGAATAATCAATACCCTGAGCATAAACCGATCGCTGTTTTTTCTGCCAAATGCTTTTAAGGTGCTGGTAACAATAGTGCAGGTCTTGGTAGTTTGTAAACAAAGCAAGCGTGCCTCCTTCCATAGAACTGGCAAGCGAATCGAGTGCCTGAACCAGGTAGTCAAGGTACTTGGACCTGTCCTGAGACATGGGTTCCGGGCAATCTTCAAATACCCTGATATTCATGCTGAACTCATAGTCAAAGGGAGATTGAACGATGGTTTTCCTGCCCGTATTGCAGCCAGAGGATTCCACGAAGCGTTCGGGGTCCCCCCTGTGGGTCAGGGTCGCACTTGTCATAATAACCGGCGATTTTTTCCCAAACAGCTCTTCTTTCAATATACTGGAAACATCCAATGGGGCACTCCTGAGGTGGATGATTTGCTTTTGCTTCCCCGTCCGCTCAATCCAGTAAACACAATCTTTGCTCTTAAGCTCTATAATATCCGAAAGGGAGTGGATGTACCCCTGGAATCTCTTGGATTGGTCCAAAAGCTCAATTTTTAAGGTTTCATCTTCACAGGTTTCCCCAAGCTCGATCAAGCCACGAGCCACCTTACTTAAAGGCGGTAGAATATCCAAGGGGAGTTGATTGGGTTCAAGAAGCCTCACCCTGTCTTTCTGACCCAGGTTTGCCGCATGCAGGTGGTTGAAGAAATCTGAAACTGCATGAATGCCCGACTCTACATTGTCAAAGTCAGAAAGGCGGCCAACTGTCTTTAAGAGACCTTTCCTCTTGGCAGGGTTATACACTCTCCGTAACGAATTTTCCAAGGCCCATGAACTTATGGATATCCCCAAGTGTTCACTTGCTTCATCGATCATCTCATGAGCTTCATCAAAAATAATAAAATCATTGGGAAAAATAACTCCATCGGCCTCATTGGAAGGCGACACCCCAGCCCCCAGCAAAGAAAAGAGTAAGCTATGATTTACAATTATGACATGAGCCTTCTCCACTTGGGCCCTTGCCCTTCTGTAAAAACAATGATCCGAGTTGCACCGCTTACTGGAGCACATCGATGAATCTGCGTTTACAGCATCCCACACATTGGATAAGGGGGGCGGAGACAACTCTTGCCGGATACCTTCCTTTGCCTCACTGTCTGCCCATTCGGCAACCCTTTGGAGTTCCTTTCTTTCCCTTGACTCAAAAAGTTCACCCTGTCCAAGTAGAGCCTTTCTTAGCCGGGTCGTACACAGGTAATTCCCTCTGCCCACCAAAAGCGCACAACGGAAATCATGAAATGGTTGCAGGTCGGTGCTTTGGGAAAAAAGTTCCCGGACCGCCGGGATATCTTTATGAAGAAGTTGCTCCTGTAAATTAATCGTGTTGGTTGCGATTATACATGGACGGCTATTTTGTTTGGCCTGAAGGATGGCAGGAATGAGGTAGGCCAAGCTTTTCCCGACCCCGGTGCCAGCCTCAAAAATCAAGTGCTCTCCTGACTCAATAGCCTCAAGCACCTCACCCGCCATCTGCTCTTGTTGCGGGCGGTGCTCAAAACCTAAAACCCGGCAAAGCTCGCCTTCCTTCTGAAAGGTTTTGCAAACAAGTTGCTCAAGATCAAAGATGCCGTCCAGGGCATCAGCAGGATCGATGAGCTTGATCATTGAAAACTGGCCAGGTCAGGGACGCACAAAAGGATTATGCGTCTTCTCGTAACCCACCGTAGTGGTCGGTCCATGCCCCGGACAAAGAATAGTATCATCGGGAAGACTGTAAATATTCTTCAAAATTGAGTCCCGCAAGGTAGCCATATCACCGCCCGGTAAATCATACCTGCCCACACTCTCCCGAAAGATTACATCTCCCACAAAACAAACCTTTTCATCTTTGAACCAAAACACCACATTGCCGGGGCAATGCCCGGGGCAATGTCGAACCTCGACCGAACTGCCCAGAAAATTCAGTTCACCCCCATGGCTGATCCAGGTATCCACTTGGATTGGCTGCATTTGCAAGCCCGGGATGGCAAAGGCGGACATGATTTCAGGTTGCTCAAACATGACCTGATCATCCTTATGTCCAATCACATGGATATTTTCACTGTTTAAACTCTCCGCACCAGCCATGTGGTCCCAATGCCCATGAGTAAGCCACATCTCACGAAGCGAAAGGTTTTTTGACTGCAAAAAAGCCTCAATTTCCTCCTTACATTGGGGAGGTGCATCCACGAGGACACAGTCAGTCTGACCATGCTTCCATATCACATAGGCGTTTGTACCAATAGGGCCCAATTCTATCCCTTTGAATTTTAGTAAACTCATGAGACCTCATCTTGCATGAATCTTAAAGATGCCCAAGATAAATGAGAAAATTTATCAAAATCCCCACTCTTGCAACTTGACGTCACGGGCCCGGATTGATTTATTTTCAACTTCGGATTGGGGTAGTAGCTCAGTTGGTTAGAGCGCCGGCCTGTCACGCCGGAGGTCGCGGGTTCGAGTCCCGTCTATCCCGCCATTCAATTATCTCTTCAGGTATCTGTAGAGTTGGTTGTAACCAATTTTTACTAGATTTTAGTAACCCGCCCCGCCCTGTCCTTCACCTTTGGACACCACAGGTGCCATACCTGAAAAAGAGCAAAGGCATAGCTCAATTTGCATAGCTTTGTTGCTATGAATCATTCATTAAATCCCAAACCCCCGAATTCTGCCGTTCGGTTCGTTTAACGGCAGCGATCAGGGAATCCTCTGAGCCTACTAAAAAAACCATTTCCTTGGCACGGCTAACCGCAACATAAAGTAGTTCCCTGCTAAGGAGCTTTGAATCCTCCGGTGGCAAGACCACCGCGACCTTATTAAACTCAGAACCCTGACTTCGGTGAATAGTGCTTGCGTAGCCAATTTTATGTTGAGGAAGTCTCGATCTGGTAATTTCACGAGTCCCATCTTCAGTAGGGAAATATGCCTTTGGGCCAAACACAACCCCATCATCACCATTAAAAAGCCCGATCTCATAATCATTGACATGCACGACAACCGGTCTGATTTGACCACCAGCATCAGGTAAATTTTTTTCTGCTCGGAGGTTCCAACTCGATACGCCATACCGCCCCTCATTGTTTGGACAGAGAATTCGAAAACCACCAAGCTTGGAAAGAGCAAAAGCTGGTACGCGAGCGTCTGACAATTCACTAAATTCATCGGATATCAATATATCCAGCCTGGGGTCATCGAGGTCATTTATCCAGATGATGGATTCTGTCTCAGAATGAATGATGGATAAAATATCTTCCACCTTTCCTTCCTTAATTGCATCGCACAGTTCTCCAATTTTTGCCGAGGAGTGTGTATCCTTCCGCCGATGAACCTGACTTAATTGAATCAAGGACCCGGCGAGGGTATTGTTTGATGAAGACAGTTTTGCTGATCCTGAAAAGAATTTCACCTTTGGTAAATCTTCAGCCCGAAACTCATTGGGCTGAGAGGATTTGACCAGGGCATTAAAGACAGCCCCGCCATGGACTGGGGCTAATTGATCCGCATCTCCAAGTAAGACAAGCTTGGCTTTTTCCTGCAAGGCATCGCATAGTTTTGCCATCAAAGGAAGATCAATCATAGATGCTTCATCCACCACCACAAGATGACAAGGGAGTGGGCTTCTCTTGTTTCTTTCGAAATCAACTGAACCAGTTTTTGAACCCAGTAACCTGTGGAGAGTTGTCGCCCTGGTGGAATCAATTATTTTTTGGCTTAAGGTATCGGGCAATTCGATCAACTTCAATGTTTGCAACACCGATTCTCTCATGCGGAAGGCTGCCTTACCAGTAGGTGCTGCCAATGCAATAATAGTATCCGGGTGTTCCTTTATGTAAGCGGCTAGCATGGCCACAATGGTTCGGGTCTTGCCGGTGCCTGGTCCTCCTGTCAGCAGCACCAGGTCCCTTTGGAGAACCGCAACCACAGCAAGTGCTTGTTGATCGTCGACTAAAGAGGAGAGTGTGCTCTTAAAAAATATCTCTGTATCCTTGCTTATTTCACCTGAAGCCTTGGCACATTTTTTATGAAATACAGTAGCGATCAGCCTTTCATATTCATAGAATCTCCGGAAATAGAGTTTTCCTGAATCGGTGTAAACAAGGGGAAGGTTTGCATCTGCATCCCCGATGGCGGGAAGAGATTTCCAGGCACCATAAGACTCATTTACCTCATCTGCTGAAAGATGACTGGAGCCTGAGACAACCCTTTCCGTAAGTGCCCTCGTTAATCCTGAGAGCGACTTACCACCTTCTCCTCCAATTCGATTTTCAAAAAAAGAGGATACCAGTGATGCCAGTGCCTCCATTTCCAACCCCTTCATTTTATTTGAATTTCTATTCATTGATCAGAAATAAGAAAATCCTCTAAAACCTGAACAGTCTCCAGCTCAGGTAAATCATAAAATATCCCACGGTTGGTCCCCTTTTTCATACCTCGAACAAACAGGTAATAAACTCCGCCAAAATTCCTTTCATAGCTGTATTCTTTGATGCGGGCCTGTAAGAACCTGTGTAAAGCAACCGTGTAAATATGGTACTGCAGGATATAATGGTGAGTCAGCATTTCCCTGTCGATTACCTTCTGGTTAAAACCTTTACTGCTCCCACCCAACTTATTTGATTTCCAGTCCAACAGGTAAAACTTGCCATCCTTTTGAAATATCAGATCAACCAGCCCTTTTAAGTATCCATCCCCCTCAATTCTCATGGATTCATCCGCAGCAATGCAATCAAGGTATTCCTTGAACTTGGCGTGTGCAGGGAAATACTGGGCTAATTCCGGAAGCATGCAGGAGGATACGGGGAAGTGAAACTCCATTTCCTCCAGGCAATCACTTTTCGTAAGATGGTTTAAGCAAAACCCATGTTGCAACTCCGTTCCCATTACCTCACTTACCATTTCGAGGATCACAGGGGTCCATTGCCTGGAATCAAATTGATGGTCGTCGAGCTTTTTAGCAATAAATTCTTTCCAATTCGAAGAGTCTGAGAAATTAAGATGCTCAAATACATCATGCATAAAGTTTCCTGCATTTGCGCCGGCAGGAAACTGGAAGATCGGTTGCTTTTCTTCTCCAACAAAGTCGTCGTCCTGCCCCTGCCATTCACCGGCACTGTCCAGGTCTCTTCCGTTAAACCCTACCTGCCTGGATAGCCCACTGAAAGACTCGACTATTTTAGCACCTGGAATCTTTCTCCTCTCATCCCAGGTTTCTGCCTGCAAATCAACCGGCTTCGAACTGTCAACTTCATCATTCTCAAAGTTACTTCTTTTATCATGCTTGGCAGTAAACAGATTGAATTCGGCACGATCACCCAGGGCATCCACCCACCTAGAAGCTTGGTCCGCCAATGAATTTCCCTCTGGTTCGGAAGCATTGGCTTCTGATGCCCAGGAGCGCATCATTCTAACTTGTGCAGGAACTCGGGCATGACTGGAAATTTTGATTGGTGCGTGATAAACATAGCATTTGGTAGCGGAGCGGGTAAGGGCAACATAAAGCACCCGAGCGTCCTCTTCCTCTTCCTCCTGACTTCCCTTTACCTTGGCGGCATCGGTGGCAGTCTTTTCTAAATCAATCACCAACTTACCGTCCTCTCTATGGTATTTAAAGTCATCCCTGTAACCACCTGAGGTAAAAGACAGTCCGGGGAGAAAAACAATGGGATATTCCAGACCCTTTGACTTATGCACAGTCAGAATTCGAATCGATTCAGATTGTGACTCCAACCTCAATTGGTACTCCTCATCAGATGTATCGCTTTGCTCAATTCTTGATCTAAACCAACTGAGTAAGGATGGGGGCGAGAGTGGATTATTAGACATTGCCCGGTGAAGGACTTCAGCCAAATGTAAAAAATTGGTTACTCTTCTCTCTCCGTCAGGCCTACGCAAGTTTTTCGGGACAGCATTGGTTTCTCTGAAAAGTTGGTGCAGGGCAACATAGACTCCCTTCGTCCTCCAGTTTTCTTGGCATTGCCTGAAGAGACCTACCCATTCATCCCATTCCAGCGGGTTTTCATGCCAATGCTGAAAGTCCTTGGCTGTCATGCCCAGCAATCCGGTAGCCAGTGCGCGTCTGATCGCACGCTCATTCCTTGCATTCACGATACCCTCCAAAACCCAGAGAATTTCTTTTGCCTCTTGCGACTCAAACAGGCTTACATCTGTAAAAACTACAGCAGGCAACTCTCTTTTGCGGAAGTATTGCCAGACTTTTCTTGCGTCTGGATTACTTCTGACCAAAACTGCAATATCTTTGGGGCGAACCTTACGGTCACCAATCATGCCCTCCGCCAAAAGATATTCAATCTCATTGGCCATATCAATACGAATTGCTGACCTTGCCTCCTCCGCGCTTGGAGCCTTGTTTTTATTCCACTGGAGTTCACGGATAACAAGTGCTGGCTTCTTCCCGCCCATAAACATTTTTTCCTTATCTGCAGGCCCATTTCTATTGGGTTTTACCGGAACAAAAGAAAGTTCGTCGTGCAGAAATGGCTTCTCTGATTTTTCAAAAAAAGCATTCACCGCTTCAACCAAGGGAGTAACCGTCCGAAAATTAGTG
>Ga0255752_10001291_pt1 | contig 29175 bp, 37 predicted proteins | sample 011ome_25_FD_179952 | JGI IMG/M metagenome (GOLD analysis project Ga0255752, IMG submission 179952) | Coastal salt marsh microbial communities from the Groves Creek Marsh, Skidaway Island, Georgia - 011512CT metaG (version 2) | ecosystem: Environmental > Aquatic > Marine > Intertidal zone >... | reverse complement strand
GCGCACGATAATCGAAAGGTATCCGACGATTTGGTCGTCACGCTTCGAAGGCGTGAAGCTCACAATTACGTCGACGGCGGCCAAGATGGCCAGCGCGATGGCGGCCCAGTTATCGAGGAGGATGTCCATGCCCGCAAGTTATCGCGCCCGCATGGCTTAAATCGACACCTTAAACGCCGGGACCATCACCGAACCACCCCGCGGCTTCGGCCTGTTCTTGCGTCAATATCTCGCTGTCCGATGGCATCAGATATTGGAACAGCACCACGGGCGACGTGCCGATGTAGTACGTCATTGCGTCGCGCTCTTCCTGCGTCAGCTGTGGGAACAAAGCTATGAGCGCATGCAAGTCGCGCTGTGGGTGTACGTTAATAGCTAGATCGGTGTCACCGACGCACGCCCACTGTCCTGTATCTGGGTGCTGGATGGTGGCCAGCAGCATCGTCGTGGTGCGCCCAGGTTCGTGCAACACCTTCGGTAGCTTCAGGTTGTACAGCTCGCGGCTGATGCCTTTGGCGCGTTGCTCGCTGGTGAGGTTCAGGCGCGCGGTTACTGGGAGGTATACGGTAGCCATTATGTTATGCTGAAGTAAGTGTCGATGTCAGTCTCGATGCCGGTCTTATTGCTGGAATTGTCAGAATCGTAAATAATGAACTCCTGTATTCGGCTATCTCCATAATTACCTGACTCTGGTTCAGCACCAAGGCGCAGGTTAGTGATTACGCCGATTCCAATGTTACCGCTTGCCGCGACATTACTTCCATCCACACCAAGCCGCACGTCTGTTACTGTTGCCTTATTCAAACAGTAGCCTAAATATTGACCGCTTAATGTGGTACCTTCTGAGAAAGCGACTGTGCCGCCGCGGTAAATTGTAAGAGTATTACCACCACTTGCCCCGACCCACATTCTCGAACTGCCCGTATCTGCTGAAGCGTAAACAGGTCCAAAGGTACTTGTAACAGGCACTTGAGCAAAGAAAGCCGTGTGCGTCACGGTAGGACTGTATGACGTTATTAGCACGTCATTTGTGCCGTCCCAATCCAGCGCAGGCTTTCCGTTCTCGGTAATGACCGCCGTGCCGTTGTATATCTGCGGCTGTGCGCTCGCGGTGCTTTGCGTGGCGTTTCTGCTGTTGCCTGACATATCGTACCACACGCTGCAGTAACCGGCTGATGCCCCGCAATGCGTGGCGATGGCAGAAGTGTCCAAATCTCCATTTACGTCGAAGCCAATATCAGCCTCAGCATCGTCGCTGGCGCGTCGCACCTTCATGCAGTAACCTGTGTAGTCCTTGTCCAGCTTGCGCACAGAGTACGCCGCCGCCGCGCCTGGGTAAGTGTCTAACAGTAAGTCACTAGCCGCCGCGGTTGTCGTGCGCACCATCTTAAGCGACAGCGGCAACGTGCCGCGCGTCTCTGCTGTGGCGTCGGTCTCATTGAGGCCGGCAAGGAGCGCCGCTTTAGCTGTGGCGAACGTGGCGTTATCTGCTGGCTGTGTGGTGTACTCGGTCCAGTCGCCCGCGGTGTCTGGGTCGGCTTGGAATTTGTCGCTGTAGTACAGCGTGCGGTTGATGGTGTCGGTCTCGCCAACGTCGCTCACTTCGCTTTCCGCATACCCGTCGCCGTCAGGTCGCGCGGTGTAGTATATCTCCAGCGTAGCCGTCGCGCCGCTGCGCTCGCTCTCGGCTTCGGTGCTGTAGCGGTCGTGGTAGTGCGTCTTGGTAACAAACGACAGATTGCCGCTACCATCGGTCTGTATGGTTTGACCGCTTGATCCGTCTGCGGTTGGCAGAAAGTAAGAGTTGGCAACCTTGGTCTTGCCGTTGTTGGCATTGATGGCAAACACCTCATTGCCTGAACCATCGAGGAACTCAAAACGAGCCGAAGTAAGGTTGAAGAACAGTCCGTAGTTTGTGGCTGCCGACCCGGTGTGATATCGGAACACATATACGTTGCCCGTCACAAGCAACTCGGCACTATTGGTGAACATATCCAAATCCGCACCAAGCTGTGGAGTGGTGTCGTCAACTATGTCAGTTAGACCACTACTAATCGTCGAGAAGGACAAGTTGCCGGAGCCGTCCGTCACGAGAGCCTGTCCGGAAGTTCCGTCCGAGGTAGGATAGTTCAGGCTACTTGCGACAAGTGTTCCTATCGTACCCGTACCCGTAGTCGTAAATCCTGCCGCAGTAATTGACCCTGTCGAAAACACCGTGCCGAAAAGAGCAATGAGTGAGGAAGAAGTAATGGATACAGTACTACTGCACGTCAAAGTAAATGTGGTAAGACTATCGCTGAAATTGTCAGATGACGTACTCGAATCCAACGTCCCCAAACTGAGGTCACCCCTTGCGCCAACGTGTGTAAACTTGCTCGCCTCCGCAAGCCAATTTGTGAAAACATTGGTAGCGTTGGACCCCTGTGAAATTGAGGTGGCTGTAATGCATTGGTAGATACCTGCATTGTTGTTGTATGTAAATGACAACAGATCGCCAACCGCAAAAGACACACTACCACTACCAATCAGGAAACCGCTAGTGCCAGCCGCGTCCAAACCAATGCCGTGGTAAAGCGGAGGTCTGTCGTCTAAATCGTCGTGGCTTATCCCTGCCGTAGGAACGTCGAAGTTCACTGTAGCATCTCCAGCAGTTGTACCTCCGGTAATTCGGAGTGCAGTAGTAGAAGTCTCCGTACCGGAAGATCCCGTCTCGACTGATGCGGAAATCAGGTTGGCATTGACAACTACACTACTTTCAGTTGTGCTATTGGTATCGGAATACAGACCCTTTCCTGTTCCTGCCGTACTCCCCTTGATGACGTCGGTTACTGCATCAAGAGTTGTATTGAGATTGGCGATGTCAGTTTCGTTCGTTCCAATCTGCGTCGATTGTGCCTGAGTGACAAACTGTTTTGTGCTTGTTTGCAGGATAGCATTTGCCGCAATTGCATCTTGGTTCGTTGCAATCTGCGAGATGTTATTTGCCTGATCGAGGGTGACGTTGTCAGTCACTCGCTCGATGTCAGTCACGCGTTGTTGAAGCGTAGCAACCGTAGTAGTCGATGCAGCTCCGCTCACCTCGCTCACATCAAGCGGATCGGAACCTGATGCTACTGTAAAGTCGGTGATATCGCCATTGCCGTTGATGGTAATAGCCAGAAGCTTATCAATCTGCTCTTGGGTCAACCCTGCACCGCCACCCACCTTGGACACTTTCGTTGTTGCGAAGTCACCTGGCAACGAGCCTTTCGGCCCTTTCGGCCCAATCAAGGTGTCAAAAGCCTCCGTGCTATTGTCGGTGGTCATATTGGTCAGAACCCGATCGACCTCATATGCTTGGAAAGACATAACACCCTGCATCAAGTTGTGCTGGCAGGACTGCACTTGCACAACAGGCTCGGAGTCACCCTCTTCCAACTTCACCCGCCTTGTGGGTACAATGAACTCGCTATGGTGATTGCGAGTCAGGATTTCCATCTTGTAGGTGCTGATGGTCTGTTGGCGATTGCTGAAGTGTGACCGAACTACAAGGTCAAGGTTTTTACTGCCCGCGTCGCTAGTTGGAAAAGACTCCAATGACTGACTGAACCAATGGTCTCCATAAGCGGACGCGCGGTTGGCAGTACGATGCCCGTTACCCACAACAAGTGCGCCTAACTCCCCATACATTTCGGCGGGCCGAGTTCCAATCGATGTCTCGCCTACATCATACGTCTCTGCACCCGCAGGGTTGGTATGGCTGGCGAAATACAAAGTGTCTTGGTCATATGACTCGTCACCATTGAAGAGTTGGAAGTCGATGATTTGGCAAGAGAATGGATCGCTATTGTCAGCAGTCGTGCCTACAACAGAACTACCTTGATTGTCATACACAATGACCTCAATGTCGATTTTCACTCCCGTATGCTCCGCTACTGCATCTGGGACAGGAGGAAGCACTATGTCTAATTCTAATGTTCTCTCGTAAGTTCCATTTTGCTCCGAGTTACTAGAACTCATCTGGTTAGGATGATTGTTGTCTCGTTTAGTAAAGAAGCCTACAGGGTACTCGTAAGCATTGTCGTCAGAATCGACATACTCAATCGTATCGTGCGTCTCTTGAAGGTAGTCAGGGAGCAGTAACGGCAGCTCGAACCTATCGGCACTATTTGTTGTCCATTGAACTTGGTCAGTTATCTCAACAGGCAACCAACCTGTGATGTCATTGCCAGAAGGAACGACGTTATTTCCTAGAGCAACGCGTATTGTTCCAAAGTCGCTGTCATTGCTGAAATCACTTGATGACATCAACTGAACAGTCTGCTTCAGGTAATAGTTGCCAACCTTAATTTCAAACCGCAAGACAGGCTGAAGCCCTAGCTTATCATCGTCAGCATCAACCAGCAGATCGTGACCAAAACGCACCTTACCACGAAGGTTCAATTCTGAGTCAGCGGGTACTATAGACTCTGAATTGGTGAGCGGAAATTGGTAGCCGTAGTTGACCTCAAGATTCTCATTTACCGGATTCGGAACAACGGTTCCAGAGGTCGCCCCGGTCACTCCGCATATGTAGCCAATCTTGTTGTGTTTTTGACTAAAGATGAGCGGTGCGCCACCACTACGATGGGTTAAGCTGACGCGTTGCAGGGCAGCAAGCCAAGATCGACTACTTACGATGAGATACTTCTGGTCGTCCTGGTCGTCCGTTAAGTCAACAAGGTTGGGGAATGTCGTCCCGTCTGCCCATCCTGATGGTTGTGAATATGCGCTATATGCGTATGATGAGTCCAAGAGGCTTCGCTTATCCGCTAAGAATTTGCGCTTGCCATTGATGACCGAATCACTCTCCTGCATAAAGGGAGAAGTGACATTGAACATACCATCAGCGTGATAGAAGCTTGCTCCCATCGTCACCATTATGTCGGACAGGATTTGGTAGCAAGTACTGCCGTTGGTTACAATCTTGCTCTTGCGATACCAATCGTCCTCGTAGTCCCGAATCTCGTACCAAATGCGCTGATCACATCCCGTCTTGTCGAGGACGCTTTTAATCTCGTCGGGAGTGGCTGTCTCATCAATGTGATTCCAATGAAACAAGTCAATCTGTTCGGTGAAGTAGTCGTCTTGATCCCCCCAAAGAGCGTTGTGAGGCAACCTCTTCAGACACCGACCTATTTGCACACGCAATGGTGCAAAGCTGCTTCCCGCAACAGTACCCTCAAGACCATCATTTAGGTAGTCCGCGTCGGTATCCGGATCGAGGTACGGCTGGTCTTTTAGCAGAGCCAGACCGTCAGTAAAAACCATCGAAATCTCAATGGGGTAGCAACTGTAGCTATAGTTGACCGCTTCGTGTACCAACACGCCGCGCCAATAGATGTCCCAATTACTTTCCGTACTTAAGTCCGAACTTGCCCCATTGTGCCTGTAGACCTCTGCACACAATCGGTGTTCGGGCAATTGCTTCATTGCCGCAAGCAGACCTTTATGCTCGTTTTCTAAAAGAGCAGTAAACTCCAACTTTGATCCAATCAAAGGTTGGGCTAATTCCTCTGCATTACCGTCCCAGGTTATCGTTGGACTCTCGTGAATGACCTGAAACTCACGCGGCAGATTGGATATGCCATATCCATACATCTGATTGGTTGGGCTAATACCCTCTGCGGCATAATCAACATCCACGATGTCAATCCGGAACGTGTCGTCACTCTGACTATGAAATGTGCTTGTGTATACTACTTGGGTTGCCATCTCAAATGATTCTTTGTTGCATTCTTGCTCCGCGCATACTGCTTAAATGAATGTCTTCTCCGCGAAGCGAGCCATATACTCGGTTATTGCCACCAGCCCCCATCTTCTCCATCATTGACGGCAATTTTTCGAGCGGGATGATTGCCTCCCGACCAGAGCGGTTGTCGCCGACCGTTACAAGCTGCTCACCAACGGCGATACCCCCTTGGGCCATTTTGGGGATGTTAGCAACGAAGCCACTCAAGATGCCCGCTCCAATGCCTAATGCCGCAAGCTTCGCTATAGGATCAGGGATTGTCGCACTAGTCATCACCGACTTTGCGTACAAAAGGTACAGTTGCGTGATGAGTGCTGAAAGTGCGCTTGTAGAAGCCTCTAGCATAGCCTTGCCCGCATCCTCTCCACTTGCCGCAACCTGACCCAAAGCCTTACCAATGTCCATACTTCCTTGAATTATGGCTTCATTGGTTTTGGTCATTACGTCCTTTTGCAGCTTTTCAAGTCGCTCGGCTTCAGTCAACTTTTTAACCTCATCTACCAATAGCGCGTATTCACCGCGTAGTCTGGCAATAGTGCTGGCTTGATCCGAATGCGCGTCAGTCAATGCATCAAGTGCATCTTTGGTCGCCTTCATTCGGTTTTTTGCGTCCTCCAATGGGGTGATAGCCCCCTCCTGGATAGCAATCTTTGATGAAGAAAAGCCTTCGTTCATCTTCTTGAAGATCTTGTCAAGATCCTCGCTCTGCGTCAGGGCATCAATTTCGGTTTGCAAATTGCCCATTTCGGCAACGATGTACGCGATCTCATTGCCTACACTCTCACCTTCCGAAGAGGCTGTAATCAATGCACCCAAAGCAGACTCGAATGCCTTCAACTTCTCCTCTGCAACCTCCTTGCTGCTCATACCCAAGACGGACATACGCACAGCAGTTTCGGAGAGCGCATTGCCAAGTTTGGTCAGAGCCTTTTCGCTTGTTGTCGCCTTGACCGAGAAGTCCACCGGGTCAACCCCGGACTCGACAGGCTGTCCGGCTCCGCTTCCACTACCCGTTAAATTGCCAAGGAGCGCATCTAAGCCTTGCCCCTCCATCAATTTACCAATCTGTTTGATCTGCGACTCGGCTTCGTCGATGATGTCCTGTTGGTCTTGCATCAGACCTTTCTGACGTTTAAGAATGTTTTCGGTGTCGGTTATCGCAGTACCCGACGAGGTTCCCATCAGGATACTTCCCGTACCTCCGGTTTCCTCTTGCCTTGCTTTTGCCGCGTCAAGGTTGGTCTGTGTTTGCTCCATACCAGGACGAATCTTGTCCTGCTCAATCAACGCTTGAATGCGTTGTTGCTCCAGCTTATTGATTTCTGCCATAAATGCCTTTGCAGTCTCCTGCTTAAGCATTGACTTGAACAACTCGTCATAGGCGGTCTTCAGGTCAGCCACCTTGGTTTTGTTTGCGTCTAACTCCTTGAAGTAGTCAGGTTGCAGCTCCATTAGCTTGTCCAAGATGTCCTGCTTCTCCTCCATCGTCCGGTTCTCATTGTTGTAAGCCTCAATGAGAAGTTTAATCTTGGAAGTGCCTTCGACCGCATTTTGACTTGCCGCTTTACTTGCATCAGCAAGTCGCTCTGTCATTGCGGCCATCTTCTCGGATCTTCCAATCGCCGCATACAACGCCATACTCAATGCCGCTACACCAGCAATGAGAAGACCCCAAGGTCCGGTTAGGAATGTGATTGCGGCGGCTAACTTGGGGAAGACCAGAGTTAGTGTTGGAAGTATTTGAAGCAACTTCCCTGTCAGAAGCAATAGCGGTCCGGCAGCCGCAACAATTGCACCGAACGAAACAATTGCACCGTGTATGAATGGTGGTAGACTAGCAAAGCCATTAGCCAAGTAAGTCAATGCTCCTGCAACCAGGTTGACCATCGGGAGCAGGGCCTTACCCATTTGAATGCTCACATCTTCTAATGCAGACTTCAGCTTCCTCTGCATTGCAAAAGAAGTGTCATCCATAGTCTCTTGCATAATGGCAAGAGTGCCTGACGACAACCTCATCTGCTTCTCCAACTTGAAGAACTCTTCGCGGTTCTGCTGGAGTACAGGTATGGCGGTGGCGGCTCGAATTCCAAAGCGTTCAATGGCCTCGTTCATCGTCAAGTTGCTGTTGATCAACTCGATGAAATTGTCGTGGACATTGCCGCCCTCCTGCGAGAGTTTGGCGAAAATCATACGCAGACGTGTACCCGCGATTGAACCCTTGACACCTGTATTGGCAAGGACACCCATAGCGGCACTCAACTCTTCCATTGAGATCCCGCTAATAGCCGCTTGCGATCCCGCATACTTCATAGTCTCGGCGAAAGACTCGAAGTCCAATGCGGACTTACTAATTGCTACGGCAACGACATCATTGACCTCGCCAACCTTGGATGCGTCTAATCCAAATGTCCGCAAGGCAGCACCAGAGACCTCTGCGGCTCTAGGCAATGCCGCACCTGTCACTTGCGCCAAAGACAAGGTGCTTTCTGTGACCTGAACAATCTCGTCGGCAGTAAATCCGAGTTTGGCAAACTCCTCTGACAACTGACCGACTTCACGGGCAGTGAAGATGGTCGATGCACCGAGCCTTTCTGCGTTGCTCTGAAGTTTACCAAACTGCACCCCTGTAGCACCACTAATGGCCGACACACGCGCCATCTGGTACTCAAATTCAGTAGCTGTCTCGGTTATCCGTTGCCCAATTAACGCAAGTGGCAACGACAGATACAGGCTCATATCTTGGCCCGTCTGCGCAAGCTGACGACCCACGTTCTTCATCTTCTTCTCCGTCTCACCCAAAGCCCTTTCGAACTTGGTGCTATCCAGAGAGAGAATGACTGATAGCTTACTTACTTTCTCCGCCATTTTTCAGGTTGGTGAGCCTTGTGGCCCAATCGGCGGCAAGTTCTTTTGTGTCGTCCTCAATAGGGCGAACAAACTTTGCTTTCTTTTTTTCGGTATACGGAAAGAAGTCCGATGCCGTGTAAGGCTTCGGCTTACGTTTTGGGTCACGGTTTAGATTGGCGTGAAGAGCCATAAGGCTGGCAGTATGCCACCAAGCACGTTCATCCGACTCCCGGATCGACCGGGAATATTGTGTGAATTCAAAGAATGTAAGCGACCAAAACTGATTGGGCAACAAGCCGCAGGATAGACCCTGACGGTACAGGTCGTCCCAAGTAACAGGCTTGTCTTGACCGCTTACTTCTTTCCCTGCCCCTGGTCCTCTTCGTCCACCTCCTCCTCACCTTGGTAAACCTTGGTGATGTGTTCGATGTACTTGGGCAGCATTTCGGCATCGTCCAAAATCCGAGCCGTGAAGTACTCGTAGTCGGGTAGTTCGTCGAGCGGCTTCGAGTTGAAGTAGAAGTGGTTCTTGACACCCATATACAGGATGCCGGGAACAGCCGAAATGGGTCGGTGCTGGAGAAGAAGCTGAACTTGCTCAAGTGACAAATCCTCCTTCTCGGCAAGCATCCGGAAGGCGTTCATAGACAGATGGCATTCGAATTTCTTCTTGCCAACCGTGATTTGAAATTTACCGGACAGAGAGTTCATCTACGAGGGTTTCCCCGAAGATACACTAATTACAGTTCGGTGATGTCACCCATCAAGCCAATTCGGTGATGTCACCAATCAACTCAATTGATCCGCTGAAAGTAGCGAAGTCATCTACACTACTACTCAAGTCAAAACTTGTGATGTAGCCTTTCGCGTGATATGCGTTTGCATTGGTGTCCGTACTAGCCCAACAGGCCGTGATTTGACTCTTGGCAAGAAAACTATTGAAGATCTCGTTGAGAGCAATCGTGTCAGCAATCACCGTCCAATCAACAACACCCTCAAAACTCATACTTGCGGTTTGAGTTCCGACATTGAAAGCCCTTGTGGGAGCAAGAGATGGTGCGTCTGATACTGTAGCACCCGTGGCCTTCTTGTAGTTGACCTCAAAGGTGGCATTGTTGATAGAGACACCAGCAGAAGTGCTATAAGCAATTGGAACAAGTGCCGGACTTGCCCCTGATGTTTCAGCCGGGTCATTACTTACGCTTCCTGCCGCCGTATCAATGTAGATGCAACAAGTATTTGAATTTACTCCAGCCATTGTCAGAATCCGATTGCAACGGGAAGACCGTCAATTTCAAATGAAGCCGAGAACGTAGCAAAGTCGTCCATTCCGGCAGAGATTTCGAAAGAAGTGCAGTAACCTACCGCACCAAAACCTTTTGTGCCATCACCCCAAGCCATTGAGATCTGGGTCTTGGTGTCACAATAATTGAACAAGATGTTTGTTCCTCCTGTCGCCAAAGACTCATCAACAATGCCTTCAACGCTCAAAGATCCGCTCGTAGTTCCAACCGCAAAGTCGCGAACTGTCGCACAACTACCGCCTTGGATTGAAGTCGTCTCAAACGTAGCGTTGCTCAAAGAGATACTACAACTAGTCACGCCGTCAATTTCAGTACCTGAAAAAGAAGGAGTGCCGCTGCCGGAGGCTACATATAGTGTGACGCAATTGCCATTAAGTGCTGCCATAGCTTGTTCTTTGGGGCAAGATTAAATAGACATCAAAGGCAGAAGACAAACCAAGTTCGATTAAACACCCATAATGATGTTGAATGACATACCGACGATGTAGAAGTCGTGTATCTCGTGGGAATCAGTCATAATGTCCACGAGGCTACATTGACCAAAGTTGTAGGTGACTCCGTCAACAGTAACTGACCCGTCATATTCGGAAAGGGACCGTTTGACCTCCTCGTGAATTTCCCAAGCCTGACTGATTTTCTCTGCGGTGATATACACCAGCACATTGTAAATCTCCCCGTGTACCGCAAGGTTGTTCCTTTCGAATTGGGTCTCCTCCAGGTCAATCACAATGTATGGTCGCTCATTAGTCTGACGAGCCTTGCATAGGTGAATGGATGACGCGGGTATCAGGTCAGTAAGTGCGTCGTTTTGAATCAAACGTGCGCGAACAATATGAATCATTTCTTGCCCATTTTTTTGGTGAGGTTTTTGAAGATCGTGTTCATCTTCTCCTTGATGCGACCCGGTATGCCTCTGCGCGTAGCTTCCCAAGCTGGCTTGATGTAGGGCTTGGCTTTACTCCCGTGATTAATAGAGGGCAGTATGAGGCGTTTCTTATACCGCTGACTGTAGAACCTGAATGGTCCTTTACCAGCCTTTGGGGTCTTGCGCTTCTTCTTTGTGCCTAACTCGACCAAGTGTGCGTGGTAGGCGCGTTTCTTCTTTGTGCCTCGAATCGTTGGGCCTGTCCTCTTTCCGACTCTCGATCCGATTCCCGTAGCCTTCTGGTCAGTTGTCGTAATGCTGTTAGCCAGAATACCCCTACGCTTAATCTTCTTGGCGTTGGTAATCATCGCCTTCTTGGTCGGCATAAGGGCAAAGGCAAGAACCTTGCCCATCTCCTTCCTGCGTTTCTTTACGGAAAGTCCATATAGCTTCTTAAGGTCTCTTTCAAAATCCTGAAATTCAGACGCGTCAAAGAAGACATTAGGCGCGTACTTACTACTAATTTTGGGCATTAGGTCACGATACGCGGAGTCCAGTTATCTCGGCGCAACCCAAGCAAACGGGAATACTCCGAGTTTCCGAACTCATCAACCCTTGTCAACTCGTAGTAATTGTCATTGAATTCGACAATCCAAGTCTCCTTTATTTCGGGTCGGTGCTTCTTAATGTAGAACTCGGTTCGCGCTTCAACGACTAGTTGCATACCGTGCTTCTCCTCACCGATTGTAGACCACTCGATGTCCCTGCGTTTGGCAAAACAGGTTAGACGAAGAACGTACCCCTCAACCTCGGTCTCGCCGAAATCATTGATGCTCGTTCTTGGCTCATACAAGAAGATCTTACGGCGGAAGGTTCCAATGTTGAGCATTAGGTGAAGACTTGCTTCCTGTACCTGTCAAGCAGGAACTTACTGTTCATTGGGACTTCGAAGATGCGCTCCTTGCCAACGTCCTGACGATTCTCGTAGTAGTGACCGACAATCATCAATGCAGCTTGAAACACAAAGGCTGGGACAATTTGTGTGTCAGTCTTCCACTCAAGGCGGAACTGATTCAACTCGCTTGCATAACCGAATCCACTCTTCATATGCACACGCATAGGAGTGGTGACATAATCAACTGCATAGTTGGACGCGTCTAAAGCAGTATACGATCCGTCAACAAGTTGGGAAAGTGTAGGGGGCTGATTTCCTGCCCCGCTGACCTTGGCTTCTGCCCCTCTCATATCTACGTTGACGACAGGATACGCATAGTCCCAGTATGCGTAGTGCTGTACTGCCGCGCCGAATACGACTCCGCAGTAATCTTCGATGTAGGCAGTCACCGAAGTCAAGATGTCGCCGATGTAACCATCATCGTCATCGAAGTCCACACGAAGGTGCGCCTTGGCATCAGCCAGGACAGGCAATTGCCCGCTGGTCAGAGACCCCGTAGATGTCGGAGCGGCATATCGAACGTGTGGATGCTGATACATCTTGGTGTGGGTTTAGAAAGCCCCGGCCCTGACGGAGGGCATTTGCTTACCGTCAGGAGCCGGGGTTTCTCAATCAGCTATTACGCAACAACAACGTACTTGGCAGAAGCCGCGTGAGCCACATCGCAGTTCGCGTAGTAGTTCATAATCATACGCGTAGTTCCCTCAGCAGCAGCAGTATACGGGTCCACTACCAGATCTGCACCGCCCCAATAACAGCAGTACACATCGTTCATATTCACGAGGAAGAACGGCTGTCCATCTGCTTCGTTAGTGATGGCGGTAGTTCCCGTTGTATCATACACTTCGGAGTAGATGTCGATGTTGGTGTCAGTCAACAACCCAGCCGTGATCTGACTGTGACCGAAAGCCTTGTAGCCCGCAATCGTGCCATCAGCTTGCAAGGTGGGGATACCACCGTTCGTGACCGCCTGTTGGCTCCGTGCCACCGCCAATTGAGCGTGGCTTCCAAAGAATGCCGCGCTGTTGTTCAGGGCATCAGCGTCTCCCAAATTAGCAATCAAGTTGTTTGCCGAGAGGAAGTCAACGCCGGGGATCACGGCGGCGGGATTTGTGCCACGCTTCACCTTGTTTGCATCAGCCGCCCAAGTGGTGAACGCGTTCAAGTCCATAATACCTCCGGAGTGGCGGCGGAACTGTGCAGCGACAACGGCATCGAAAGTGCCATTTGCCATCGCCAAGGTCTGATTCGACACATCGATCCGAGACGCGATGCGCTTGGCATCGATGGTCTTGGAACTGATTGGAGAACCTCCCGCGTTTGTCTCAACTTCCGTGCGGTTGAGTGTGGCATCGACAGGGAGGCTTGGCAACTTCACAGCTCCGGCAACTCCGGTGATGCGATTGCCACCCGCCTGTTCAATGACAGACTCCGGTACGAGACCGGGAATCACATTCTGCTGGGTCGTTCCAACAACACCCGTTGCGGTGGACGTGGCGCGATAGGTCAACGCCATAGGAACGAAAATCTGTCCGCGAGGGTTGACTCCCGCAGCAGAGAACTCGGCACGAGCCTCTTGGTGCATCTCTGCCTCACGGCCTTCCAAGCGACCTCCGTTAACGAGTTGGTTGATGGCATCGCGCAGGGAATACTCCTTGGCGTGTTGCTCCATTTCAATTTCATCCGACTTCGAAGCTGCTCCTGCCAAGTTCCGGGCAAGGATCTTTTCAGTCTTCTCCGCAGACTCAATCTTAGAGTCCAAATCGAAAATGGATTCGTTGAGGTCAGCCTGACGGGCTTCCTCTTCTTGGGTGAACTCGCGGTCGTCAGTTTTTGCCGCGTGAACGAGGGTCTCCAACTCGGTAATGAGGGAGGCTCGTTCTTCCTTCAAAGCAATAGAGTGCTTCATTTTTTGGGGGAATTGTGGTGATGAATAGAAAGAAGTGCCTCCGCTTGTTTCCGCTTTGGAGCAAGTGTCGGCGGGGTTTCGTTTTCAGGGGTTGCCTCGATTTCCTTCTGGGCCTCCAATGCAGCGATCATATCGCGCATCTTGACGGAGGTCTGAGGGTAGGCGGGGCTGACTACTGGTGAGATGTCTGCAATCCTAGCAACACGCTTAATCGTGCGACGATAGCTTCCATCTTCCTTCTTCTCGTAGTCATCTTCTCGGACGATGAACCCGAAGCTTGATCCTCGGACATCGCCACGTTTAATGCTTTCAGCCAAGTCTTTGGCATAGGATTGATTGCCAAGCTTGAAGCTATAGAACAGGCCGTGTTCATCGACCTTTAGTTCCAAAGTGCCTTGACCGTTGTAACTGCGGGCCAAGGGCATATTTTGATCGTGATTGAACAAGGCAACGACATCGTCATTAAGCCTATCGTCGAATGCCCCGTGCTGGACTACCTCTTCGACCGCGCCAATCATAGTCGGCTGCCCAAATACGGCAGCGTAACCTTCTACTGTCCTGCCTTCGTCGGCAAGGCGCACTTCAGTATTCTCGGTCACTTCAATGTGACGGCGTTCAATTTCACTCATAGATGGTTCTCTTTGCTCCTCCTCCATAGGTTCGGAATTGCCTTCTCCGCCACCTTTTGGGCCTTCTGTTGGACCTGGTCGTGGTTCGGGCTTGAAGGATTGTGGGTTAGGTGAGGTTGGGTTGGACAAGGGGTCTTGTTGCACACCACCGAATCCAGGGGCCTTCTGCAAAGTGATGTAGATGGATTCCTCGGTCTCCTGAACCGCCATAACGTGACGCTTCTCGGCATCGTCCTCGGCGGCCTTACGAGCTGCATCAGGATAATTACTGTACGTCTTCGCCATTTTCTTGGTGGTCGTCCTCAAGTTGTTTCCCTTGAGGCTCTGGAATTACATCATTACTTTTTGATTTTGAGACCAGCATTTCCGCGTAATCTGGCATCGAGTCCAATGGCAATTGGTTAACCTGAACCAGGTTGATCGAACCAGACGGCACGGAATTGCGGTCTTCTAACTCGCGAACCTCGTTAATAGTTAAGCATCCACGACCCAACATAGTTGCATAATAATTAGCGCGGGCTTCCATATCGCCTCGCATCAGCGAAATCATACTGAACTTGAAGGTGTGAGACTTACGCTCGACAGGAAGCAATAGTTTCTTCCTCATTTCCTGCTCAATCATACACACCCAAGGGTGGATTGTGTGTTTGGCAAAGAAGAGGTCTTGTTGCTCCACATTGGAATACTTCTGGTCACCGACCTGTACCATACTCGATGGGACATTGAAGATCCGGCAGATTTCCTCGACCTGATATTTTCGGGTCTGGAGTGCCTGTGCCGTTTCCGGCGGAATGCCGACGCGCTCGTACTTCAGCCCGGCCTCAAGAATCGCAGTAGCGTGACTACTGTTCATTCCGTGGTACTTGGCATCCCAAGTACTACTTAGTCGGCGATACTGATCTTCGGACAGGGTTTTGTCCGTCATCAGAACCCCGCTCATATTTCCACCACTTCCGAAGAAGCTGCTTCCATACTGCTGGGCGGCATATGCCAATCCAATGTTCTCCATATGCTCCCGAATAGGGCTGATGCCCCGAAAGCACTCAATAGCCAACACGTCCTCGTTGAACAGAGCCTCCTCACTTTCCTTGTACAAGTAGATCCGTCTACCGTTCAATGTCCGCGCTCGAATTTGATCCGGAGGGATGAGGTTTAAACTTACTGGTCTTCCATCCTGGTCGCGCTCAATCAAGGCGTAGCCACCACCGTGCATAAGCGCATCAGAGATGATGTACTGCCAGAAGTGAAATGGCGTGAAGTATGGATTAGGCTCAATTGCACAAAGGTTGTATGCAGGGTGTTCGGTGTTCGGTGTCTTGCCACCTTCAACCCTCTCGTACAAACCCAAGTCCAAGCTGGCTATTGTGCTTGCAATCTTGTTGATGCAAGCGTACACCGCGCCAACCGCCATCGCCCCATCCTCACTCAACGCAACGCCAGAACGCGTATGCGTCCAAGGGTAGATGTTGATTGGGTCATAACTACGCTCCTCTTGCTGCACAGGGCGTACTGCCTCGCGTAACCTTGTAAATAGTCCCTTGCGGTCTTGAGCCATTCGCGGCAAGGATATAGTCAGCCGTTGCTATTGCAACACTACGATGTTCGATTTCTTCTCAAAATGCGGCGCAGGATTGTATGGAAGCTTTGGTAGCAACTATATCGGTTGCGGCCAAATAGACGGAAGTAGTCCTCCTCAACTGACCAATAGGCATCAACATTCCGGTTGTAGTCGTAGAGCCTTTTTTGGTATTCTTCTACAAACCCTTCCGGCGTACTTAACCTCCGGGCCAATTCGAGTTGTTCTTCGCAGGTCATAGGAAGCGTATGTCATAGTCTTCAGGGAACTGATCTTCTTGCTGGTCCGTCATCGCCTCCCCCACGGCGCATATCAGGGCTGTAATGCCGTCTATCTTGTCCTGCGATTTTGACTTGTCGGGTTTGCAGTTCATAGCCGGATCGTAGGCAACTTCGAGATTTCCAGCCATCCAGCGTAAAACAGGGTCTCCTTCGTGATTGATTTTACCCTCAAGCAAAAGGCGATACACTTCCTTCATCGGTGCGGACATACTCACATAACCCTGACCCATCGGTGACATTACCACACCGTCTTGTGTGAGATTGATGATTAGCTGACTACTGTTATAGCGGTCAAAGGCGATGCTCTTCAAGTTGAATTTGCGCATAATGCAGTCCTCGTCAAACTGCACTTTGCCATCTACAACGTGATACCCGCTAATGGCTTGACGAATGTAATCGTAGTCGGTCACGTTGCCGGGAGTTACTGTCACTTCATCAGCGTGACGCAGCTCAAGGTATATCGTGCTTTCATCCTTGTACAGTCGTCTTTCAATCGCTTCCTCTGGTAGCCAATAGTATCGCTTCAGGTCATAGCCGCCATCATCACAGGGGAACACCAGAACAAGGGAGCAGAAGTCGCTGACCGAAGCAAGGTCAAGACCGCCATAGCAAACTCTATCATCTACTTCAAACTTCCCGTGGTCGTTGCTCATCCATACCTCATCCGTCACCCAGGTCTCACTACTTCGAACCCATAGGTTGCAATGTTTGGTCTTAAAGTTGACTTCCTCGGCTCCCCCGTAGTTACGCGCTTGAGTCGCCTGTTGGTCTAAATACTCGTAGGTGATGGATTCGTTCAGGCTAGGGTTGGCCTTTATCCAAGTTTCACGATCCCGCCAATCATCATCGTCGTCCAACTCGTAGATCATCGCAAAGAGACTCTCATCTGTCTTCTTCTTGTCCAGCACCTCCTTACACGTCTTGGCAAGTTGGTAGCAAGGCCCATCCACATTGAATCCAGCAGTTGTGATGGTCATCATCAATGGTTGGCTACGAGAACCCATTGAGGATTTGAGTACGTTGTAAACGTGCGACGTTGTGTGCGCGTGATACTCGTCAACCACGGCCAAATGAGCATTGAGTCCATCAAGGCTATTCCGGTCACTCGACAGAGGTTCAGCCTTACTGTTGGTGTCGTGAACGTGCATATTGGCACGGTGTATGCCGATGCGCTTTAACAAGGAAGGGCTGCTCTTAACCATCCGCTGCGCTTCCTCAAAACAAATGCGGGCTTGGTCCCTCTTGGTGGCGCAGTAGTACACTTCACTACCCTGTTCGTTATCGAAGTCGAGCATAGCCAAACTGATGCCCGCAAGCAATGTTGTCTTGCCGCTTTTTCTTCCAACTTGGATGTAAGCGGTGCGATACCGACGGTGACCGTTATCGTTTACCCAACCAAAGATGTTGGCTACCACAAACTCCTGCCAAGGGAGCAAGAGAAACGGCTTACCCGCAAACTTGCCCTTGCTATGCTTAAGGTATTTCGTGAAGAACGTGATGTACTTGTCGGCAAGATCTGGACGGAAAGTGTAGTCGCACTCTCCCTCCAGGTCGTCAGCAAACCGCTGACAAGCCAGCCTAACGTACCTCGATGCCGGGATGTCCCCGTTCAGTACGTCCTCCGCATATTGGACATACTTCATCCGCTTTAGGCTTTACCGTGTGCTTGACGGCCAGAGACTCTGGCGTGGCAGGGCGTACAAAGTCCCCGCATTGTGTCGATATCGTAGAATCGGTCGTCCTCTCTATCCCGCATCCGCACCGGGATGATGTGGTCAGCGACATTGGAGGGAGTAACTTTACCAAGCTGCAAGCACAACACACAGGATGGGTCTCGTCGAAGCACCAGCATTCTCGTCCTCTGCCATTGTTTTGTGTGGTATCGGGGGTCTGCATCTCGCGTTCTGCCAAACTGCGGCCTACGCTTCTTACGAGCAACCTTCCAAGGTCTTCGTCTTTCATTTTTTGGTATTCGCGGCATCCCTAAGCTACTGAACTCCTGGTGACTTTTTTCATTGCACCAAGTACATCAAGGCCAGCAAAGCCAAGCCACATAAACCCAAGTAGGCGCAGAAGTAGGCTGATTCTTTTTCTTTCATTATTTCATTCAAAGTCCGCAATAACCTGAGTCACACGACCAGTCCTCAAAGTTGATTTCGGTCTGTGGCCTGTGCTTTCCAATATCCTCGTATGACATCTCGCTTTTCCAACGAGCCTTCTTTCGCTTTTCCATCTCCACAAACCATTTCATCTTATTGGGGTGAAGGTCAAACATCTTGCGTAACACCAGAGGATTCCGGTGAAAGCACCCAACGCAATTATTCTGTGGCGCAAACCGAACTGGTTTATCCTTCCAATAGTTAACCACCTGGTCTCTGCGTATGCCATCCGTGATCATCGGAAACACGGGCTTCTGCCAAGGCTTTTTTTGATACGCACGAAGGCCGTTCTCATCGCATCGATCGAGCATATTCTTTGCGCGATTCTCTTCACCAGACCTAAAACCAATCTGCATAGCAATTGGCTCATTTTCACCGAGCAAGCAATGATTCTTCCACCACTCAAACATTGGCTTGATTTTCATCAACTCGGTGCAATGCCTCCAAGTGATATTAGGCAAGCTAGTATTGCGCAGTCGGTCAAATGGTCTGCCGACAACCCAATCTATTGATTGACCCAGATACTGTTCCAAGTCTAAAACGGTGTGCAAGATGATGTCATCTTCTGCGGTAGCTATAAACTCCCGCCCGATCCGGTCACTCACTTCTTTGACCAAACCCTTGTCTTTGGGAGTGCAGTTAGCGTCTTCAATGCAGACTAAGGCAAAGACCAAGAAGTCGCTGGGATAGTTGGCGGCTACATAGGCACTCGACTGACCTCCGCTTATGCTCGTGCAAGTTTTCATTGTGACTTGAAAGTTTCGTAATCGTCTTCAGTAGTGTCAAGCAACATTCCCGCAATCTTTTCACGGTCTGTTGGTGATAAACCCCACTTTGACATCAGACCACGGAACGCAGCTTCAGCCTTGGTGTATGCGGTGTACATACCGCTGATGTTGCTGGTTCCATTATCAAAGGTCTGCACTACATCGCCCACACCTTTGATATTGTCAGCGCACCACTTGAGGATAGCGATGTTCTTCGCCAAGACACTTAAGCCAAGCGAGTCCACCTTGTGCAAGAGGTTGTATTCCTCTAAGTGGTCAACCAGGTTGTTGTAGTAGACCAACTCCTCCTTAGTGAAATCGAAGACAGGTTCGGGTCGTGTTTTTGTGTTGGATGGTACGGGCAAAGTCTTGCGATCCGGCCTATCCGTACCCTGTAAAGCCTTCAGGGCTATGGTCTTGCGGTTTGTTGACATACCAAGGGTTTGCGGCAAGGTAGCCCGTTGACCCCCCCCGCCCAAAAAGTGGCGGGATAAAATGGAAGCCCCGCCCGCCGGTCTCTGTGGCGGCCCGATTTGTTGGTGGCCCCCCATCCCCCGGTTGGCGCGGGTTCTAGGCGTTCGATCCGATTCGCCGTCTTTTTAACATATCGCCTGTATCCCGCTGGGGGCGCGGGTTTGCGGCGTTTTGGGTCGTTTTGGGTCTTGTGTATGTCCCCGCGTTTGCCTTTTCGTGTGTGCGCGTTCGTATTAATGGGGTGAACGGCCCTGGTTTGCCCTCCCGTACTTTGCCCCCTCGTTAGGTTTTTTCCCAATACCCAAACTATATTTGAGGTATGGAATTACTTACAACTCTTTCGGCCCCCGCTCTTGCATTCGTGGCCGCTGTCGTACTGGCCGCAGTGGCCCTTGTTTCATCTCTCATTATTGAGGGCGCACGTTAACCCTTTAACCCTTCAACCCATTTAACTATGAACGATATCCAATACACCCTGACAATTGAGGCCCTGCGTGCACCGGTTCACCTGTGGACTATATGCGAAGTTGACGAGCAGTTCACGTCTGTGATACGCACCAAACTAGATCACCCCGCAAGCTTTCACGCGTTCTTGGAAGTTGCGGCCTTGTGCATTGAGTCAGGGCGGTTCATCATTGACGAAAATTATCCCCCCGTTCTACTTAGGTGTGGGGCAAGAGCGGCCCGCGCATTAAAGCGGGAACTAGGCCTTGACTTGAACCCCGAACAGGTATGCGCGGCCTTGACCGAAAGTCTTTTCACCCTTTAACCCTTTAACCCATTTAAATATGACTATCGAACAAAAAACAGTCTGGGAGTTGCGCCGATCATTGCAGCACATTGAACCTGCACCCGGAAACCGGGCTGAAATTTTGCGGGCCGTAAATGCTGTTTTAGGCCGCTACGGTTTCAGTACCCCGCAAAATATTGGTGGGGTGAATCAATCCGCGAAAATCGAGAAAGGAGCAAAGTTTAACGTGTTGACCTATATCGCCTATTTGGCCCCCTCGGATATGTCAGGGGCCGTAAATGTCTGTCCAGCGGCCTCGGAAGGTTGCCGGGCCGCCTGCCTTTTCAATTCAGGCCGCGCAAGTTTTGATGACAAAGTAAACGCGGCCCGAATCAGTAGAACGCTATTCTACGCGTCCTCTCGTTCTCATTTTAGCGCCGTTCTCTTTCGTGAGATAATGACGGCCCGCAAAAAAGCGGAAAAAGCGGGGGCCGACTTTGCTGTTCGCATCAATGGCACATCTGACATATCGCCGAAAGCGTTCAAGGTGTACGGTGTTGACGCGCTGAACTTTTTCCCTGACGTTAAATTCTACGATTACACAAAAGTAATTGGACGCGTGCGGGCCGCTTACGGCCCGAACTATAGTGTGACCGTTTCTTGGGTTGACGGTATGACTTTGGAAGATATGCGCTCGATTTTGGCGGCTGGGTATTCTGTGGCCGTCCCTTTCGCCGACCTGGACAAAAATGGCCGGATCAAAGTTGCAAAGTCGGCCCGCCTACCTGAGACCTTCCAAGGATATCGCGTAATTGATGGAGATATTTCCGATCTGAGATATCTGGACAGGGCATATTTTGAAATTCCTGACGGGGTCGGTTTTATCGTTGGATTGAGAGCGAAGCGCACAACGAAAGCGGCCGAATCTGTGGCCTTGGATAGTGGGTTTTTTATTCCTGTTTGATATGCGCGAAATTTGCAGCCTTCTGGCCTCCTGTTTGCTCGTTTGGTTTTTTTCTTTTGGTCTGTCGTATTTGCTTACGCTTCTGATTTTGTAGAACGATAGATTGAAGCTGCTCGAATAGATGAACCCCGCTCCAATTAGGCGCGGGGTTCTTTGCGTCAATGGCCCTGCAATTGCCCCTGGTTAGGGGCGTTTTTTTATGGGATCCCGTGAAAATGAGGGCCGCGAAGATATTTTTTTCAGCTGGGGACCTATTTAAAGGGGCCATTTTTGCCATATCTCAAAATTTATTGCCCAGGGTGCGCATTTAGCCGAAAGTCGAAATTTGCCCCGTTTCCGGCCCCCTACGGTAATTCCCAGTACTCCGATAGGAATTGTCGGAATCGCTGAGCGAGTTTGGCGAATTCCCTATCGAAGGGAACGGACAGAAATAATGCGCAAAAACTTCAATAAGCATAAACCCCAATCAATACTGGCGTTTCAGCCCGTTTCAACGCGCGAATGACGCGCCAATCGCGATTTTTTTTCGCCAGAAGTTTGCTTTGTGTTGGGAGAACGCCCTACATTGCGGCTATGTTCAACGCTATCAACACCCCCGCTCACGTCATCGCAAACGTTCAATCCAAGATCATCGATCTTTTTATGGATTACTGCGATTCTTTCTATGCCGAGTTCGCTCCAATCGATTACGACAGTGAAACTCGCCACTTGCGATTGGTTGTGAATCGTGAAGACGGCAATCCAATGACTCCAGCAGACATTATGGACTTGCATCAGCTTATCACAGTCGCTTGCTATCACGATCCATACTTGAAGGACGTTATTGACTTTGACGACTTCTACTATAAGCAAGGCGAGCCAATGACCATTTTGTCTCTTGGGTTTGACATCCTCTAAGGAGAGAGAGAAAAAAAAAAAATTTCCAAAAAAAAAATTTCCCGATATGACACAAGAAAAAATCCGTATGGAAATTCAGGAGATCGCCCTGTCAGTAGCGTTGATGCTCACAGAACGTGAAGTAGCCGCGAATCGCGAGATGTCAGAAGACATTAAAGACGTGGTCGAGTCTCATCGCGAGGAGATTGAGCAAGCGTTGTGGGATCTTCATCACACAATCAAATCTGCCTACAATGATTGAGCCTTGTGAAAGATGCGGTGGGTCTGGAGAGATTCAAGATATGGGCTGGCAAGGAGAATATCCGGAATATTGCTCCTGTCCAGAGTGTGGTGGGTCGGGAAGTGACTACGAACCAGATCCGGACGAAAAGTTTGAGCGCATCATCTGTGCGTATATCGGTATCGTAGGCGTCGCGCTGACGTTCCTCATCCTCTACGTAGCGAAGTGATGGAAGCGCGGGAAGAGATGAAGCGCCACGTCGAAGCGCTCGACAACATCGCGATCCACGCCCAGGAGTGGGAGAAGGTGGCGAAGGATTGTAACCTCACCCTCGACGTCGCGGTGGTGAAGGGATACATCGAGCAGCTGGAGGCGTACCTCGAGATCCTTGAGGAGTTCGCGGAGAGCATAAAGGAGACGCTAAAGAAGCACCACGATGCACGTTGGAATGGGTGACCGTTTGTTTTGGATGGTGATGCTGTTCATCTTGGTTCCCTTTATTGTGTGTGTACTTAGTATAGTACTTATAGTACCTAATAGGTACAAGGGGTACTTCTAAAGTGTTATCAAAAATTTGATGTGAATAAAGACAAGTTCTATTTCTTGCGCGTGTTGGCTAAAAACCCCCTTCTTTGTCGCACCAAGTAACTTTCAGAAATGATCACCTTTAGAGAAATGATTGACTTGCTCTCCCCCTCAAACAAGAAGGGCGACAATAAGAGCGACACTAAGTACGAGTTGAAAGCTGCAATGAGAGCGGCTTGTTACATTATGTCTCCCGGCATCTTTACGAGCGATATGATTCTGCTGCGTGTTGGAGACAAGTGCGGCTATGATCCTAGCCTTGTACGGTCTCAAATTATGGCTTGGTGTAAGTCGGGTGCATTGGCTGACGTGGGCTATGTCCGCAAAGGACACGCGTCTGTTCCTTGCTACATCATCAGAGATGCCAGAAAGCTTGTCTAAACATCACTATTGGACGTTTCCAGGACTCGACTTCCACACTAGAGATATTCCAATGTTGCATTTGACATCGGAAGTCTGCTGGAAGCTAGATCTCCCTGTAGCGGAAGTTCGTGGATTGAGCAGAAAGAGGGTGTACGCTTACACTCGGTTTGCCCTGTACTATATCTTCATCCGGAAAGAAAAAAAAACTTACGAGAAGGTTGGGCAATTCTTCTACCGTGACCATAGTAGCGTCGTCCACGGAGTGCGTAATTGGGAAGATTGGATTTCCGTCAATGACCCGGTGGTGATGCCTTATCACGCCGCCGCAATGAGTGTATATCAGAACATCAAACAAACAGTACAAAATGAGCAGTCGCAAAACATTTGACATCACCTTGAACATCGACGATCTGCGGAAGCAGAAGCCTTATTTCATTGTCGGCAAAAAGGGAACCTATCTCGACCTGAAAGTGATTGAGATGGAAAACAAAGAGTACAATGATTTCGTTGTGGTCCGCAAGACTACCAAGAAGGAATACGACGATGGGATCAAGGGTGACATCGTTGGCTATGGCAAGGATTGGGATTTGCGTAATGGCAATGACACCAAGTCTGCGCAGCCCAAAAGCCAGCCAACAAGCCAGCCTGAACCAGAGGGGGATGACGATCTTCCATTCTAATGGCAAGGATTGAAGTGGACCTCACGGTCTTGGCTCAAATCGACATTGAGGGTATTGAAGTGTTTAAGGCTCTAGTAAAACTCAATGCGGGTCAGGATATGGAGCGTGTGCAGAAAGACCTTAACTTGACCGACTTACAGGCGAGGCAAGTCGCAAGTTATTTGGTTACGAAGGAGGGGGAGCAACGGCTCCCCTTTCTATTCTGCCAACAGGCTAGGACAGACCTAGATGTTTTGTGCATTGCAGTCACGCAAAACCTGAACAGGATCTTGGGTACGGAGTACCGACCTGGTGATGTCAAGAAATATGTCCGAGTTTGGTATGATAGGGGTTTTGTAGAAATAACAGCCTACACAAATGTTGTTGCAGACCGAGCTAGAGCGTGGAGGTCGGAGCCGAAGCTGAAAACGCACTTGCGTCCTGCAACCTTGTTTGGCAATAAATTCGAGGAATACCGTAACCTGTCTATGATCGCATCGAACGATTCGGACAGGACTGACCTTGAGGATGAATTTACAGGTGTGTGATGAAGACTAAGACTGTAGTAGATTTTTTGCCCAAGGTATATGAGCTGCGAAACGAGAAGAGAGATTCAGCGTGTAAGACGGGGATCGAGGCATTGGACGACCTATACGCTCCACGCAAAGGCTATCCCCTTTTCGTGGCGGGTGCGCCACATCACGGTAAATCCTTATTTGTCAAATGGCTATTGATTGAATGGAGCGAGAGATACAAGTTCCGTCATTTTGTGTATATGGGCGAGGAGGGCGGACCAGAGGAGTTGGCTATGGATTTGGCGGAGATGCACGTTGGATGCCCAGCACGGAAAAAAAATTTTCGCGGCGAAGACCAGGAACATATGTCGGACTCGGAATTCGAGATTGCTATGGAGTGGGTGGGGGAACATTTCGTGTTCTTCGATCCCGACGAGCAAGAGGGCGACTTTACTCCCGACGAGTTTTACGCAGCTTGCAATTGTTCCGGTTACGACACGACAGTACTCGATCCCTTCAACGATGCAATGAAAGACTTGAAGGATGCAATGGGTCGAGAGGACATTTGGCTCACCTCGGAATTGAAGAAGATCCGGCATCATAGTCGAGATTGGAACCGGATTGACATCGTGGTGAATCACATTGCGAAGCTTCACGCTGACGCAACAACAACGAGTGGCAAGCGTTACCAAAAACCCGCATTGCCTCAAGAATGGGCTGGAGGTCAATCGTGGTATAGAAGGGCGTTTACTATGCTTCTGGTGTATAGGCCGCCCGCAGGAGAGGTATTGCGAGAGGGAGAACCAGAAATAAGAGACGGGGAAACTTGGATTGTAAATCAGAAGACCAAGCCTAAAGGCAGCGGTAGGCTCGGTCTGGCTAAACTTTACTTAAACCGCCGCAGTAACCGATTTGAAGAATGAAAACCCCTTACGAACCCTCGCCTACGTCTGTCCTGCAACGCATCGCCGACCGCGCACAAGCTGGTGGTGTTGCCGAAAGCATTTTGGCTCAAATTGAAACGAATAAGCCTATAGACCACAAGCGCATCCCATCTGTTTTGAAGCAATGTTGTGATGCCATCGTTTCTATCCTTGACCAATCCCTGTATTTGGAAAAGGAAGTGGCAATCTATCAGCGCAGCTTGGATGCGGAGAAGCGGCTGAACGTGGATCTCAAGATGATTAACAGGAAGGCAATTGAACGCAACGCCGAACTTGAGAAGGAGAACAGGAAGTTGAAGCAAAACATCGAACAATGGATGAAATAATGAGTGAGGACGACCTGATTGACGACAACATTGAGTTACTGCTTGAGGACTGTAGGAATGACCCAAATCAAGCGTACATCTACATCCGTGTGCAATGCAGACCAGATGGTCAAAAGCTGCTGGTGGAGAGTGACAACAGCTTGGGGTTCACGGCTAATACAGACAGGGTGAGCGTCCTGACGAATGGTACGCTAACTCAATTTGCGGTTTCCTTCCTTGAGTTGTTTGAGTTGGATAGTGTTTTTATGGAAGCGTTCATTGCGGCTATCAATGCCGTGGATGCCCAAAAGTCAAGCGAGAACTAATGACCAGACTATCGGAAGCCAGGAAGGCGGAGATGCGTAGCCTGTTTGATGAAAACGGGCTAACGAATGACGACATCTTTCAGCACAAACACTTCATCATCATCACACGGTCAGGCATTGAGAAGATTCAGGCTCGTCAACGACTTAGCGTCAAGTATGAGGTCGTTAAGATGGATCGTGACTTTGTAGTCGTCAAGGCTATTTGCACAAGGCGCAGAGATCATAGTGGTAGAGACTTGGGCGGGATGGTCATCGAGACCTTTGGCGAGGCTGGCCCGGAGAACTGCAAGAACGCCTACTATGTGGCTACGGCAGAGAAGAGGGCGTTGAGCAGGGCGGTCTTGAAGATGGTCGGCCTCTACCAGAAGAACGTCTTTGGTGAAGACGAAGGTGTACAGGATGAGTGATTGGATTGATGAGATGTTCAGCGCGGTTGACGCGGCAGCCGACGAAGAGTTGGAGCGCAGACGTGATGGTTTGTTCAGGCAATTAGACCAATGCAGATTCGAGTACAATGTCGAAGAGAGTTATGTCGAGCGCATTTTATCTTTCGAACTGACCCTTGATGAATGTAGTGAGTTATCTACCACATTTCAGATGAACAAGCTTGATGTGCGTTACCAATACGCACCATCGCAAAGGGCTTTGTCGCGCTGGATTCGGTCGTTTTGCTTTGATGATGAACAGGAATAAGATCCCAAAGAGCGATGAGGTCATATACAGACCTTACAAGCTGGACATTAAGAGGCATAACAAGGTTCTTGTCCTCTCAGACATTCACGTTCCATACCACAACACACACGCTCTCGATGCAGCTATTGAATACGGCAAGGATAGAGGTGTGAATGCGGTCATCATCAATGGAGACTTCTTGGATTGCTACCAAATAAGTAGCTATGAGAAAGACCCATCCAAGAGGTCTTTCGCAGAAGAGTTGAAGATGGGGAAGGAGATTCTTGAGATTATTCGAATCTGCTTTAAAGAGGCCAAGATTGTGTATGTGATGGGTAATCACGAGGAGAGATACGAGAAGTATATGTTCAGCAAGGCTCCAGAACTTTTGGGAATTGATGCTTTAGATATGTATCAACTTCTTGACTTCGGGCATCTGGGCATAGACATCGTGCGGAACAAAAGGTATCTAGAGTTGGGAAACCTAACATTGCTCCACGGTCACGAGTTGGCAGGATCGAGCAGTTCAGGGGTTGCGAGGGCCTTGTACAACAAGACGCGCACCTTCGCGATGTGTGGGCATCATCACCAGACCGATGAGTTCTCCGTGAAGGATATTCGTCAACGTGCGACAAGAGCCTGGACGGTAGGCTGCCTATGCGAGTTGAACCCAGCATACAGACCGATTAACAAGTACAACCACGGATTTGCATACATCGAGTTTGACGGCAACAATTTCGATGTCTACAATAAAAGGATTGAAAGAGGTTTGGTGTTGTAGGTGTTTTTCCCTACCTTGGCGGTATGGTAACTGACTTGATATTGGTATGCGATGCCCTTCGCCAAGAGCGAGTAGATCGCAAGATGAGTTTGGACTTGGTTTGTGAACTTGGGAGGCTTGACAAGTCCTCCCTGTCCAAGTATGAGCGGGGTCTTCAAACCCCAAAAGCCGACACGGTTGAACGCTGGGCGGGTGTCTTTGGATACAAGCTTTGCTTCAGCCTTCAGAAGGCGATTGTGGAAGTTGAGCGGTGAAGTAGTGATTGAATTCCATAACACACTCTTTTAGGCCCGTACAGACAACGCTCCTGTACCCCCGCTCTTGGAGGTCGGCTTTCCATTGCTTCTGTTGCTTGGATGGTCGGCCTCCTTTCTTTTTGACCTCAATACACAAACCCACATACCCCCTGCGGGGTTCGAAGAATATGAGGTCTGGAACACCACGGACGTAGCCAGCCTTCTTCATCTTCATAGCTGCACCGATGCTTAATCGAATCCCACCTACAGTCGCACTAAATAGCACATCGGGATATGTTGATTGGATCAACTGCACGAAGGCAGCTTGTATCTGATACTCGCTCACGGTCTAGGCCACGCCTTCTTATCGTGGACATCGAAACCAGGACAGAATGTAGGCTTGAAATCACGGTGTCCAAATAGAGGCAACTCCTTACCTGTGACATCCCTTAGTCTCTGGATCAAGTCCAACACCGTTTGAGACTGCTCATAGGTCATCGTGAAGTGTTGCCTACCGCCCTTCATACCCCCGCAGTAAGCTATACCAATAGAGTCCGCATTCTGACCTAGAGTGTGCGCACCCCGCATCCGCACCGGGCGACCAATGTGTAACTCAGCATCGGCATCAATGTAGTAGTGATATCCAATATCCCTCCAGCCGAAACCTTTGTGCAGCAGACGACACCACTCCACATCGAACTTTGATTCACGCGGAGTAGCAGTATGGTGAAGAATGATTTTATCGAATGCTTGCGCAATCTGGTCGCCGTCTATTTCATTCAGCCTTCTTCTTGTCGTCTCGGTCATTGGCAATGGCGTTGACGAGGAGACGGATGTAGCCGACGACCTTATCGTCCGTTTTGCCAGGAGTGATAGAAACGATAAGATCCGCAACGAAAAGAACGGCCAAAGCGATTTCAGGCCAGTTTTGAATAAGGAGATCACTCATCTTGATTTTGTTTGCGACTATTTCGGGCTTTCAATGCCCGCTCGACATTCATCCAAATAAGGGTTGCCCCTGTACCAAGTGTCAGAATGGTTGTCATATGTACCTCAAGAACGGCATAACTCCACCCCAATCCAAACACGTTTAGCAAGTTCTCTTTGCACAACATTACTCGACGAAGTTGTGGACTAATCCTACGATGTTCGCAAACCGTGTCCGATTAATGACCGGGATGCCACATATGGTTTATGGCTTGAATCACTTCGTTCAACTTGGCGATCACTTCTGCTTTAGATAGAATCACCGAACCACCCCGCGGCTTCGGCCTGTTCTCGCGTCAATATCTCGCTGTCCGATGGCATCAGATATTGAAACATCACCACCGCCGACGTGCCGATGTAGTACGTCATCGCGTCGCGCTCTTCCTGCGTCAGCTGTGGGAACAAAGCTATGAGCGCATGCAAGTCGCGCTGTGGGTGTACGTTAATAGCTAGAT
>Ga0255752_10001290_pt1 | contig 29188 bp, 15 predicted proteins | sample 011ome_25_FD_179952 | JGI IMG/M metagenome (GOLD analysis project Ga0255752, IMG submission 179952) | Coastal salt marsh microbial communities from the Groves Creek Marsh, Skidaway Island, Georgia - 011512CT metaG (version 2) | ecosystem: Environmental > Aquatic > Marine > Intertidal zone >... | reverse complement strand
TATCTTGTAACGCAAAATTAGAATAGTATGAACTGTGACAAAACGTAAACGTATTCGACGATTGAGTCGAAACCAACCATGGACCTTGGTTAGTATAATCGGTTGTATTACCTCGACCTAAACCACCATGCCCGTTATATCCCCACGTATACAGTTTCCCATCGTTTGTAATAGCACATCTACAGTGTGCATCTACCGCGGCCCGACCTATTTGTTTTATACCACTCGGAAGTGCGTTAAGATTATCATTAAGTGTTGCTATATTTACCGTTGTATTGTTTCCTGTAGCGTTTGCACCGTTACTAGATTCACCCCAATACCAAACTTTACCGTCTTTCTTTAGTAAAAAGCACGTTCTATAACTCAAGTACAACTCCGCTTGTGTTTCCGTAACCGTCGTTACCGTAACCTTTAACGAATAATACTTCTCATCGGCAATTGCTTGATACACACCCGCCTCGGCAATAACAACACTCGTTTCGGATGCCCCGAACGTATGGTAAAGTACATCGTCTTTGTACAGTTTAACACTCGTCGTCGTTAAACCACCGTTATGTGCGAGTGTAAGCATATCCTTACCGTTATACGTCAGTGTGACCTCCTTTTTGGGGTAAAACTCAAAAAGGTGTTTACTACTTGTGTTAGCACCGGCAACGTATTTATCACCCAAAAATATACAATAATCTGTAAATATTGTGTTATTTGTAAATTCAGATTGTACTTCGGTTTTTGTTGTCCAATCACCAGCATCGTTATTTTTGAATATTTTTTGGTTACCAGCTATGATATATTTACCATCTGGTGACATGGCACACGCGTAACCTTGTGTAATACCTTCTTCCCATATCTTTTCAAACTTGTTTTGTGTCGTTGTATTTTCCAAATCAACTTTTAAAACGGCAACACTGGTTGGGTTAGCATACGATGTTAAGGCTGCGTATTTTTTATCTTTAGAAAACTGGAACCCAAAACGTCCCCATTTCGTATCGGCATTAGAGTGTGTTAAACCACCCGAGTTTGGGTTTTCCCATGTCCATTTTTCTGTCCATGTATCACCGGAATTTTCAAAGTATACTACTCTAAACCCATAATTGGCATATGCGTGTCTCGTCATAATAAAATCGTACGAGTTTGGTATAAATGCAGATGCACCCCACGAAGCGGTAGTAGCTTCAGTAGCTGTATGATTTGCTATTAACTCATCATACGTAGATGTACTTTCATTATTCTTAAAAATTGTAAGGTCGCCTCGATAATATTTTTTTAATAACATATATTTACCGTCCCATGACATGGCTGATCCTTCTAAAGATGTAGCATCAGCTACATAATCCGCGTGTCGGTATATACCATCACCATTTGTACCACCATATAAGGCATACGAACCAGTAGACGGGTCACCTTTATAAACGAACATTTGTTCACCGTCGGCAGGATTATATACACACAAATAATTCGCATCGTCCGAACCAAAAATCATCGCAGCTTGATTACCACCACTCGTTCCGTATGTAAAAATAGCATTGGACGTACTAAAATCTGTATTTGGTACGGTTCCAACTTCCTCGGTCGTTGCCGTCACCGCGTTCGTATATGTTTCACCACCTATATTTACCGTATATGGAATCGTCCCTATTTTTGCCGTTTCTTCGAATACGAATACGTTCGACGTTTCGTCTACATGGAACGGGTCCATACCGGTAATCGTTGTTGTCGTGACATCTTCAGTCACGTTCGATAACGTCAGTGTGACAACATTCGAACTACTCACGGTCGTCGTCGCTTTTGCCGTCGGTTTGACCCAAACGCGTTGGTATGTATAGTTTCCAAACGCGAGGAACTCGGCAGATTCGTCCGCGTTTTCGTTCTCACCCGTATCATCAACATCGACCCAATCGTCGCTCGGACTGTTTCGACCCTGAATTCGAAACTTTATACCCATGTACCCATGGTCGGTCGTTTTGTGTATTCGCGCTTTCGAGGATGATGTCAAATTCGGGAGTGTTACGGTCGACGTATACTCGTTACCTTCTAATGCTAATTTTTCGAAACCAGGGGTCGATGTTGTTTCCATCGCATAATTAATCCATTTTCGTGGTAAATTGTATTTCGATTTACGTCCCAAATCGTCCGTCACTTCGAGTTTGTATATAACATCACCGGGTGACGATTCCACACCGGATCCAAATCCGATGCCACTCCCCGTCGCCGCCGAAGTTACCGTCGTAAGTAACGTTCCATCGGGTTTATATAACTTTGCGGTTGTTCCGTACGCCGACGTTAAATCCGTTATATTGAACCCTGTAAGAGCGTTACTAAAGTTTGCCGCGGGAGAAACGTAATCGGCTATATCTAAATCTAAATACGTATCTCCACCACTCGTTGTTATTAATAGGATATCCAAATCCGATCCTGTTTTTGTTGTTGTGCTTACGGACGATCCCGTCACGTCATCGTTCGGGACATACGTAAAGTTACCGGCATCGTTTGTTTTTATTATTATTTTGTGAATTGAAGGTTGTTTTATGTTTGATACGGTTACAGTACTTACCGTAACGTCACCCGTCAAAGTTATCGTGGCTTCCCCTGAAACTTTATCACCGCCATCGATCGTCAAGGTCGTTCCACTGATCGATGCCGTTATAGGTTCCGTAATATCGACGATATTAGGATCCTCTATATCTTCTGTAATCAATGCGGGAACCTCGAGGAAGCGCATTTATATAGAAGGAGATTTTGTTTTTTATGATCCGTATGCGGCAAGAATTTGTGCATCTGTAAAACTTGCTTGGTATATTTCCAAGTTTCTAAAACTTATTGCGTCGTTGGTCGTATAATTATTTTCATTACCATAACACGCGTGTCTAAACAAGTAAAAGTATGATAAAACACCCGTTCCTGTTAATGAACCGTCAGTGGGTGTGTGTGTGTGTACGTATACCCCGTCGACGTATACTTTGAAATTGTTACCACTCGCATCACGTACCCACCCGAGTTTAACCCATTTACCGTAATAGTTCGAATAGTTATACTGTGTAGGTAATGCTAATGTACCGTTACCATAATAGTGTGTTATTGGTGTTGCACTATCATGTCCATACCAACCAATCGCATCGTTATTATTACCATTTGTGTCGTGAACACCACCCAAAGACGCCGCGTATCCATAATCTGTATTGTTAGGTAAATAAAATTCATAAAAGGCGGATATTGCGGTTGCTCTATCCGTACGAACACTCGTAAAGTCGAGTTTCATACGCGCACTACTCGAGTTCGTAATTGCATTATTCGTCGTATCGTACGTAAACGAACCTGAATCTGTCGTAAACGCAACATTATTAACCGAGTCCGTAACGGTCGTTCCCATACTCATAAACAAAAGTATAGCTGGTGAAATGTGTCCCAAATTAGACAGTTTTGTTGTTACCGAATACGGTCCGAACTTAGTACCTAATTGGTTCCCCGACGAATCGACCGTGTATGCGTGTGTCATGGTCGTTGTTCCAAAATCCGCGGGTGTGTACGCGAGTGTATAAACACCCGATGCTGTAGTCACTTCAGATCCGGACCCGATTTTATACGTAACTTTATCAATACCCGTACCTTGTGTATTAAACGTATAATTAATAGTTTTAGAAGCTACACTTGTTACGTTCGAAATACCCGTAAGTTTAGGTATTGTTTTACCCGTCGTTATAGTACCACCCGTTCGAATAATAACAATACCCGAACCACCTACACCACCCCAATTATGTGAATGATGATCACCACCACCACCACCACCACCCGTATGTTTACCACCGGCACCCCCCGCTGTATTTGCGGGTGGTTCTTGTGCGTTTGTAGGTGTACCGTCATCACCATTCTCACCATTCGTCAAACCGTCCGTATTTCCCGTACCGTGAGATCCAGTATTGTGTCTCGCACCCCCACCACCACCACCTTTACCACCATTACCACCGCTGGTTGAATAACCTGCACCACCACCACCACCGGCAAAGTAGTAACTCGTAAACCCGGTTATTGTTGACTGTTTACCATCACCGCCGTGACCTATTTGTGTATTACTACTACTCGTACCGTCTCGACCATACCCCATCTCACTCGCACCCCCACCACCACCGGGGTACCATGTATTTCCCGATCGGGCACCATCGAAACCTTGTCCCGCCGTCCCCGTACCTCTTTCACCGCCATAATTCCCATTCGAAGCTCGACCACCAGAACCACCACCACCAGAACCACCATTACCTGCGGGCATATGATTTTGATCGTGATCGGATGCACCCCCACCACCACCAATCGCCGTTGTTAATCCCGTCACGGATGTATTCGCCCCGTTCCTACCACGGTTTTGGTACGTGTCTTGTTCGTGTCCACCAACACCTCCACCACCAACAACAATCGTTTTTTGTCCCGCAGATATGGTCGTATTTTTAGTTTCGAGATAACCACCGGCACCTCCACCACCACCCATACCACCGCCACCGCCACCACCACCGGCAACAAGTAAACAGTCCACAGATGTTAGATTAGGAAACGTAAACTTATACGTCGTTTTACCTTTAGCATCGCCATCACGTATAGTACTACCAGTACCTGATTGTGAAGCTATTTCCTGTACAAAAGTTGGGGTTTCATCGAGAGTTCCTAAAGGATACGTACCGGGTGATGTATCCGAATAAAAGTACCCCGCGGTTGCAGCTGCCGTAACACTTCCGTGACTGTACGGATCACCACCATTTGCAAACGTATTGTGGTGGAATACAGCAAATGGACTCGACGGGGTCGTCGAGGTTGCTGCAACCGTATCGGTTAAGTTCGTATTGGTTTTTTCTATAAACAATTTATATGAATCACCAGAACTTGCCCCCGATTCCGTAAACGAACCGGATGCTTCCCCGTCGGTTAAAAGGAACCGCGCGTGGGTCGCGTTATTACCATCAGTAATACTCGCGTAATCAAAGTTCGACGAAACGCCAATTACATCGTAGTTTATGGTTGTCAAGTCAATACTGTTCCCAATAGAAAACGAGGATGCACTTGGTGGTGTTACGTTTTCGGGTATACCTTTAGGTGGTCGCGATTTTGTTGATATACCCGCAGTTGGTTTATAATACGTCGTCCCTTGAATGACTTCACTCGTTAAACCGGCCGCCGTATATTTGTATAAGGGGTACTTATAATTAACCCCATCTTTTATGTAAAAAGGTCGGTTCCCGTCCGTATTATCATCCGTAAAAGTAGACGCCTTATCAGAAAACATTTCACGCGCAAAAAGTGAAAGAACGCCATTGACTTTACGTAACGTTAACATACCGGTTTCACCGGGACCTATAAGATAATCGTCCGTATAGTTTACTTTAACTGTATCGTCACTCGCAAATGTTCCGAGGGTTATAAAAACACCTCGGGTCGATGATGTATTTTTCAACGCAATATGGATCGTCGTATTATTGTTTACGTTCGTATGTGTAATAGCGGTAATTGTTGCCGCCGTAGATCTGTCTATTTTTGTAACACCGGTAAGTTTACCTGATGTTATGTTAAGTGTATTGTTACCATCGATTTGTGCCGTGACACCACCGAAACCGGTTGCATCGGTCGTATATGCTATACTTCCTGACACTTGAACACCTCCGGAAACTTTAAGTTTCGCGCCTGTTATATTAAGTTCTGTCGCACTTCCACCGATCGGCATTTTATTACTATAGGTACATAAAAGAATTACGCTAAATTATCTTAATACTAATAAAATGTCGTTCGGTATTATCGGTGTTTCACCACCGACCCTAAAAATTGCAAATGGGGTTCAAAAAATTAATAAGGTTCACACGTATAACCAAACTGTTTCACAAGAACTGAACATGTATAACTCAGAAAACTATATGTGTGTGGCGGACCTTATGATCAACATGGACCGACCGCGTATTGTCGTGACGGCGTGTAAAAACGTAAAAGATGTTCGTCCGACCTTAACTCGTGTTCTCGAATGGTCTGACCCTGAAGATACGATCATTAATTGTACGCACGAACACTATAAACATAGCATGTATTACGAAAACGAGTGTTCGAACAAAAACGTACACTATCTCAGTGCATCCCTGACGAACGACGCGTTTCTCGTCGGGGGTCAAGACCGGGTTTTCAAATCCCACGAACCTCTTTTCTATTCGTTCGCCAAAAATGTTCAACATACCGGGGATATGCCGGGATCGGGACATTTCGCGAAAATGGTTCTCGACGGTCTCGAGTGTGCCATGTTTCAAATCGTCGGTGATGCGTTTGCATACTGTAACGGGAACGTTCCGGTCATGCTTTCACTCATGGATAAGGCAAAAAACATGGACGTTTCGGGACCCGTTATTGATCGGTGTAAAAGCCAACTTTACGTGACTCGAAACTATAGTCAAGTTGCCCAAGTTAAAAACTCGACCACGTGGTTCATGGAGTATACATTCAAAGCGCGGTTACCAACACCCGTCATACACTCGGCTATTACATCACGCATGACGAGTCAATACGCGAAATTATCCGAAACACACCAATCGTATAATACGTTTTACGATACGAACGTTATTCTTCAAACGATCCGGTTCTGTTTTGCAATGGCACTTTACGAAGGTAACCAAATTTCGTACGGGAAAATCGTACATTGGTCAAAAAACTCAAACGTGGCGTGTCGCATGTTTGAAACCCACGATCCCTTATACGTGATGGATGCGACCGTCGAGTTTGCGAGGACGTTTGTCATGCATTGCGTGAACTCTGGGGTACCTATACCCACAGTTCAAGCCGCGTTGAGCCAATATGATTTTATGAAACAAGAACGAACGTCGATGAATTTTATCGCGTCGTTGAGGGACGTTTAGGCGTCACCCCATAATTGCCATTCGCCTAATTGAATGAATGAACTACTTCCATTATTCACTGATATAGAAAGCTGATAATATTGGTAACTCGCTGGAGAACTTACCGTATGAACATCCCCGTAAATAGACGGTGGTTTGTTCGTTACGGTATGTATGGTTGTCCAGCTAGTATCATCATTCGACCCCTTAAGTACCCACGATTTAGGACGTCGTGTATTCTCTTCACTACCGTTACCAGGTAATGTTGGATCTACACTCCCACCGGGTGTAGATACGGGTGCGTTTGTATCTGCAGGGTACAAAACGTATTTACGTATAGTCTTTGCACTCGGTAACTGAAGTGTAATATCAAAATTTGTTAACTGACTCGTCTGTAAAAATGAGTATATCGATGCACCACCGTCCGAAATAATTTCAATTTTAACTCCATTTGTAAACACACCGGCTGCAGCTGCATGTGTACCACCAGGTGCAACTGTCGCGTGACTTGTCTTTGCTTGATATTGTCCATTACCGGTGGATGCACCCGACATGGTCCATGTGTTCCACGTATCGGCAGACAATGAAGTTGTGAGTGACGATTTCGTTCCTGTCACGACCGGTGGGTATTGGTACAATGGTTCGTCCGCGTCAATAGTTCGGGTTACCGTAAACGTATCGGTTCCTTTAATTTCGGCGTAATACTTTCCGGATTCGGGGACCGTATATTCACCCGCCGCGGGGTCCGCGACTATAAACACGTTCGACGTATCTGCGACGTTACTCGTAAACAGTTTTACGCTTGATCCGGGTTCCGTATTCAAAATCTTTATCGTATTCAAACCGTCGTATTCGAGTTTGGGGCCGAGGCCGACCTCCGCCGCTCTTTGAAGGACCTGTTTCGGACTCATGAGGAAGTTATACGTACTCACTTCGTACGTTAAGAATTTTCGGAAGGTAATAGAATGATCACCAACACGCATGTGCATGTTTCCACTTCTCGAACCAACCGCGGCAACACTTGTGTGTGTACCAGAAACGACCGGGTACCCATTCACGTACCCTACGGCGTTACCCCCGGAATCGACCGTAAGAGCAATGTGGTGCCATTTACCTACCGTAAAACAGGTAATCGTACCGGCTGATAGTAAAGTAGCCCCGTTACCATAATACAATGCAGCCGTTCCATCCGCCGCCATTTCGAAATGAATATCATTAGTACTATTACTTCCAATTGCCAATAACCCATTATACCTTTGTGCTTCTACAGGCATGAATATCGCATCCGCCGATTGGGCCATATAGGACCCGTACTCAAAAATCCCTTCAGACGATGTTACGTAAAAAACGTTAGATGTTCCTCCATCGGCGCGTTTCTGTAAAGAGTGTGACCCTTGTGTTGTCCACACAGAGTTACTAGCACGACCAACTGGGTCGGTGTACCAATGGGTTGGTAACTTATACGTCGGCATGGACGCACTATCGATAATAGAGAACCGGTTAACTTCCGATCCCGTATCTTCGACAGCGGGTGGTAAACTTCGTCGACGCGGGTTCCCGACCTGGACCACGGCGGTATTCGAACCGTTCGGAGGCGCAACGTTCGTTTGGAGAAGAACAATACCCGAACCACCGCGTCCGCCGTGTCCTCTAACACCACCATCACCCTCTGTATTGTACCCTGGGTGTTGGTCTCTAGAAACGGTTCCCACTCCACCACCACCACCACCCGTGTGTACCATGCCATGTTGCGACCCACCTCTAGCCATGTACCCGTTATAATTTCCACCGTACCCACCACCTCCACGTCCACCAGGTATATTTTCAATTTCTCCACTGTTACCACCACCACCACCACCCGCGAAGTATCCACCTTCACCGTACTCGTCACCGAAATTCGTAAACGAACTCCCCGTTCCGAAGAATTTACCGATACCACCATTACCCGCATTACCACTCGATGCGTTTGCGCCTACACCTCCGGCACCCCCACCACCACCACCTTCCTTTGTATTTGCACCATTACCACCTGTATTACCTTGATTCGATGTTCCGGACGCACCAGTATTAAAATTATAATTGGACCCATCGCCACCGTTACCACCACCACCCGAACCACCCGTATTTGGACCGTTAGTTTGAGAACCACCACCACCACCACCATCGGCGGTTGTTAACCCCGTAAACGTCGTATCTTTACCGTTAAACCCTACTTGTATGTTCCCGGAACCACTACCAATACCACCCGAATCCCCGTTCCCGACGACGATCGTTTTCGTCGCGCCACTTACCAAGCTCGTCCCCGCCGTATACACGAGACCACCGGCACCCCCACCACCACCTTCAGCTCGTCCACCACCACCACCTCCACCGGCGACCATCAAAACGTTCGCGGTTAACCCACCCGATGGAGGTGCGAAGGTATACTTAGTTCCATGAGTTGACGCTATATAATTAGAAGAAAACGTATAACTTTTCGTATACGGTGAAGGTGTAGCACCCGTTCCTTGATTACTCGTCTCATTTACTAACGTGTGAGTATCATTTAAAATTATTTTAATACCCGGGTAATAACCAGGTCTATGTGTCGATATAGATAATTGTAATAGTTCAACCGGAGATGTTATTGTAAACATGTGTCTATTAACTGCCAAACCACCGTCATTATAATTTTTTACTACAACATTACCACCAAACTCAGATGTATCACCATCAAACAAATCACTTATTGATCCGCTAGCCACATAATTAGAATCAACCCACGTAAACATACTCGATGTTAAAGTCGTTGTAGTTGAAGATATTTCAGTTAAAATCCAGCTTGTACCATTGGCATCAGTAGTATGTCCAGTAGTCGGACCTGGGAGCACGGTACAATAAAATTTATATACGAAAGATGATACACTTGTGGGTGTTATCGTCCCAATATCCCCCGTATACGCCGGCGTATCGGCATAGAACCGCCCGTTCTCGCGCGCTGTAAGTATATCACCGTCACCGTACGCGTTATCGAAATTACCGTGGTGGAATGCCCACGTATACAGACCCGACGACGAGGTTGCGGGGACCGTTGCGGATTTTAAATTAAAATCTGTACCAGATTTTATTTGCGCATCGTACGTTCCCGGATCCGAAACCGTTATGATTTGGGCTTGGTTTGCGTCGTACGTCGTCGTTCCTTTTGTGTATTTTGTTAAACTATTTGACACCGGTGATAATGTTTTAGTTATTGAAAATGGTTCGGGTGTTCCAGATGTACCGTTATTAGCCGAATCTTCTACTATAGTTGTTCCATTAAGTACGATTTTCCAACCAGGCATATACTTGGGTCTTTGTGATACAAGTGTTATATCAGTGAGTTCTTGCGTTGTTGTAAGTGTAAATATTTTTTGGTTAAGATCATGGTACCCCGGGTAGACACCGACCCTATTACTCGTCCCTGTAGACCCATCAAATAAACCACTTACAACCGAAGTTCCGGCATCATAATCTATACCGTTGACCCTATATTGTGTATTCATTACCATCATGGAAGCTGTCAATGAAACTCCTGTAGAGGATATTTCTTGTAACCATAATTCGTTATTTTCCGAAACAGCTCCAACTACAACCGAAATAAAAAATTCATAAACATATGATGTTGGTTCCATATGGGCGAGTATCTTATCGTACCCGTCGAACTCGAACGAAGGTGCGAGTATGTTCGGTAACGTATCGATATATTTGGGGTACGAAATGTCACCCGTGGTATTGTCACCGCGTGCATAATTTGTACCTCGACCCCACGCGTAATATTTACCGTCTTCGGTAATTGCTGCATCCATAGATGTTCCACCCGCACTAAACAATTTTATATTCGAAACGTTCGTCCATTTCGTTGGCGACGCTAAATTCCCTGTACTCCCGTTACCAAAATTACCATGGGTACCGCCACCCCAACAATAGTATCCGTCACTCGTATCGGCGAATACATGATATGTTCCTCCATATATTTCGTTTATCGTTATATTGTTCGCCGAAAAGTATTCAACTTTTTGCCACGATGTATGACCACCTGCTGTGGCAGTACCATCGCCTATTTGACCAGCTGAGTCTTGACCCAATGCATAATACGTACCATCGCTTTGCCATGCGTATATAGTAAAATACGTACTCGAAACACCTATTATATTGTTACTCGTCATGATTTCGTGAGGCGACTTTTGCACATCCGATAAAGTTGTTTGTGGATAATCTACACCGGCACCACTGGCCCAAATCTGTCCCCAAAACCATACGTCACCATCAGTATCTAAAGCGACGCCGTGATCGTGACCGAACGCGACTCTCGATATATTATCGGTCACCCCTCCAAATGTAATCTGTTTGGGTGTATTCGACGAAGACGCACCCGTACCCTGACCCAAATTCCACATTGATGAATTGTGTGTACCCCACGTCCACACGTTACCTGTTTCAGTTAAAGCCGAAACCGTAAGTGTACCGTGTCCAGAAATCTGGGTAATATTATTTGCAGTTAAACTTTGGTCCCCGAAATACGACGTCACGTCAATAAAACTCGTCTGATTACTCGTCTGTCCAGGTATATTATATTGAGTACCTTCGCCCGTAACCCATATTTTACCGTCGCGTGTTTTCGCCCACTGGTTTTGAGAACGTTTACTTTTGTTCCATATACTCACGACCTCGCCTTGAGTTATCCCAGTACACAGAGTCGGTACGGTTTTATCGGTAGTGTCACCGACACCGAGTTCACCGTTACTGTTTTCACCCCACCCGTACAGTTTCCCGTCGTACGTGAGTGCGTGACCAAAAAAGTACCCACCACTAAGTGTAGGTTCGACCGTTTTTATCGTCCCACTTACCGTGGTATTCGTCAACGCGAAGTCTGTGGCATTTCCTATTTCCGCGGAATAGTCGCCCGTATTCTCGACGTAAATGTTCGTTGCCGTACCGATTTCGTACGTGTTCGAGCCGTACTTGAGTGTCGTCGAGGTTGGGGTTATGTTTTTGACGACGAGTTTATACCCGTCGAAATTAAGAAACGTAGGAGTTCCACTGATATATCCAAAATCTGGGACTGTGAAAGTAGCTTCTTCGTTTCCGTTTGCTGCTTTGACACTAATACTTTGTCCAACTGTTATAATACCAGATGTAACTGCTGTTGTTATAGTTGGCGAGGTAAAAGTGTAAGGTGTATCAGCTTGACCTGTTGCATTTAAGTCCAACTCAATACCTGTAGTTGTTGCATTAAATGTAATACCATACTGAGTTCCATTCAATACAGCGGTAACGCCCCCTGCCAAGTCATATACAATCTTAGTTGACGTATTCGAAGTTTTGGAATAGTTAGATCCTGACCAATTTGTTCCCCACCATCCACCTAATACGATAGAGGAAGGGAATATAGTGAAGGATATGGGAGCCGAACTCAATGCACCAGTAACATTACTCGTCAACGCAAACGTAGTCGTCCCTTTACTTTCCGCATCGTACGTACCTTGTTCGGATATGTATACGTTACTCGCCGTGCCGATATCGTACGTGTTCGAGCCGTACTTGAGTGTCGAGGTCGACCCCGACTCTAAACCACTCAACGTCAGTTTATTGTATGTGTCGAAATCGAGGGAAGGTCCCAAAAAATAGGGGTTGATGAACTGAGATTCCAAAACTATTTGACTATTATTCGTACCTATTACATAAACAACTGCCGGATTTTCAATTGTTTCACGACTAGTCGCCGCCGTATCAGTTGCCGATATTCCAAAAGTGTTGTTAGCATCTGTGGGATTCGTATCAAACCATTTCTTCGTCGTCCAATTGTATCCTATAAAATACGTACTACCGGTTGCGTTAAGTGACATGTTGTATTCGTAGTATGTGTTTATCGTATCTGTAGCTTCATGTTGATAATTATATCCGGAAAAATCTCCAGCTGTTATTGGAATGGTATTTACCAAAGTTGGTTGAGTTACTGTTTGTATCGTCGCGACGTTACTACTCAACGCAAAGTTCGTCGCACCCTTAATTTCCGCGGAATACGTTCCCGGGTTCGCAATGTACACGTTCGAAATCGTCCCTAAATCGTACGTGTTCGATTCGTACTTTAACTTATACGTCGAGTCGGTATCTGCGCCGGTAAACGTATATTTATTGTATGTGTCGAAGTTTAGGGAAGGAGCTGCAGAGTATCCGGGTAAACTCTCTGAAGGTGTTATACTTCCCGAACTTATATCTGTATTCTTACTTCCTATATCGTCACCTATTGTATCTTTATGGAACCTCAAGTAGTGAAGTCTATCAGTCGTTTCGTTCGCCGCACCACCTATTTGACCACCATTGTATAGAGTTGTACGCCAACTCTCTGTAGTTGCCTTATCACCCTCGTATACGGAAAAGTCTGTAAGACTAGATCCGTGTTCGTCGGGCAAATCAAAAACCACGTATCGCCATGATTGACCGTAATTTCCAGAGCCATTATCACTATAATCAAATTCGGGTAAATACATTTGGTGATTATTACCGTTTCCCATATAACGAAATATATAGAAGTTCCATTTTGTTTCATCGAATCCAGATGGTAAATTATCCCAATATGTATACACGGAATTATTACTCATCCCTGTATATCCTCGCATACGGTTCGTACCGTCTGCAAACGTACCTAATACACCAAATGCACATTGAGCACCGCTAGCCGTCGTCGACGTTCCTAAACGAACAGGACCTCGAGCATCAGCGTGATGCCCGGGTTGATCCGTAGTATGTTTATACCAAAAACATATAGTTACTTGTCTATCACTAGACGAACCGTAATCGAGATACGCCGAAGGTATTGTAGCACTTCGATAATTTCCAAGTGGGTTCGTTGCTATAGTTCCCACAACATTACTATCTAACGCGAACGCGTCCGACCCTTTCATTTCCGCCGTATACGTCCCCGCACTTTCTATGTATATGTTCGTTGCCGATCCGATATCGTACGTCGTCGTCGATTCGGCACCCGTAGGTAACGCGTGGATTTTGGACGTTGGGTTCGTTATACCCGAAAGACTCAGTTTATTGTACCCGTCGAAACTTATGAAATCGGGGATCGCGTTCGTATACGTCCAAACCGAACCGTAATCCGTACCTGCGGTACTATCAGCAGACATGCCTATTATGAGTCGATCTTTCGTATTCTTTGCAATGGCTACACCTGCACCCCAATAATCGTTAACAGCCGGTGATGTTTTGGGATTCGAAAACGTTTTCGTCAGTGACCATGACCCACCCGATTTATTCCATAAAAACGCGCGTCCGAAATTATTACCATCGGTATCGTTAGTCATGTCGCCTACAAGTATCATGTTTCCATCGTAACTTATAGAAAGACCGTTACGTGAATAATAAGAAGCCATTGATAATATACTTTGTGAGAGTGTCCATGACGTCCCCGATTGGCGTTCGTAAATACCCGCCTCAGTTGCTGGATCTGCATTCACAATAAGGGTAGTACCGTCCGAGTCCATACGTATTTTAGCGGGCCAAGATGTATAACTCGTATCTATAACTGATGTTAACGACCCCCAACTACCCCCGACGTAATTAGCTTCAAAAATTTCACCGGTAGATTCTTTACCCGTTACAATACGCGTTCCCGCACCGTTTATTGCAACGCCATAACCACCAAAACCATTTCCCCAATTTTTTGTTTCGGACCACGTACCATCTCCCGCGCGCGACCATATTTGTGTACCAGTGCCCCTACTACCAAAAACTATAACTGTACCGGCTTTGTTCATATCCATATCACCTTCACCAAAGGAAGTAACACCACCTATTATAGTTGCAGTTGGTGTCGTAGGCCATGCCCCACTCGCATAATCGTAAATATATGCCTTGTTATTTGGATAATGGTTCACTACTATACGCGTACCGTCTTCATTCATACACACGGAGTCCCCGAACCGTTGACTAGCTGTATTTGGAGATGGTATATCCACTTTAAGCGTCCACGTCCCACTTTCTAAATGATACACTTTTGCTCGTCCATCATATTGTCCCGTTGTAGGGTCCATACCCAAACCAAGAACAAACCGCGTTCCGTCCCCGTTAGTATCGATATAGTGTCCAAACCCACCTTGACTTGGACTATCTGAATTGTGTGTTCCGTATAATATTTGTTCGACTTCGTAACCCGCCATCGTACTCGCAATCGCACCCACGGTCGTCTTATTAAAGTACGCCACGTTCGAACTCGTATCGAAAACGAGTCCTCTATACAGACCCGGTGTTTCGATAGTTAAATCGCTCGTGAGTGTGCCTATATCGTACACGTTCGACCCAAAAAAGAGTTTGGAGGATGTATTTGTAGGTGCATTACCAATGGAAAGTTTGTTATAGTTGTCGAAGGTGAGTTCGGAAAGCGTACTTTTATCGAATATGTACACCGCACCCTGATTTGACCCTTTATCGTCGTCGAAAGGTGCACCCGAAATTATAGTCTCACCAGTATCGCTAATACCGAGTGTGTATCCGTTATTAGCATTTGCAGTGGTACCTAAAATAGTATATGTAGGTGTTGAAGGCCAAGATCCACCCGATTTTACGTATACGTATGATTTTCCGCGATTCGTTAGACCGTCGTCGTTTTTGCCTGCACCTATAACGACCGTGTTTCCGTCCCCACTTATTTGTACAGAAAACCCAAACCATTCATTAGCATCTTGGTTCGATAACGTTTTTAAAAGTGACCAGTTTGTACCATCCGAAGTCGTGTATATGTACACACGACCTTCCGCTCCTCCAGCGGAATATAGCGGTGCACCGACAACGACCGTATTCCCGTCGTTACTCATATCAACGTTCCAACCGAAATAGTCATCACCACTTACACCGGTGAAACCCGAACCTATACTCCAACTACCACTACTATAATTCCATATATCCACGCGCCCTGTATTTGAAGAATGAGTATACCCACCTATAATCGCGCGCGTACCCGCCGAGTTCATGGCTACAGCTGTTCCATACGCAGACGTTGATGGCGCGGCTAATTCTTCTTGTAAAGACCACGTCGTACCCGAACGCGTATAGTACCACACACGACCTACATTCCCAGATCCAGGGTATCCATACGAACCGATCATAAGTTTATCACCGTCGTTATTAACATCGTTATACCCATACCTATAACTCGCCGCACCCCCGTCTATTCTTTGTTCCAGTGTCCAATTACCCTGTGCAACCCGTTTGTATATGTATACAGAACCTGTATTAGTGGTACTGTGATCGTCGGCGTGTGCGCCTATAAAAACGCGCGTACCCGTATAATCCAACTGGACAGCTTTACCTTCCTCACTCAAACCAAATGTATCCGAACCCGAACCAACGTTTGTTATTTGTTGCGTAAACGTCCAAACACCGTTAATTTTTTCGTATACGATAAACCCACCGGAATCTGTTGTTGTGTCATCATCACCTCTACCAACAACCACCATAACTAAACCATTACCACTTAGACCGACGTACCCGTAATAATCAGAATCCGAAACGGTTCCACCATCAGATGGGTACAATTTTTGAGCTGTAGTTGGAAATGACTTCACGGGTGTTATACTCCCCGTCACCTCGACCTCGTTCGTCTTATACTTTAAACCGGCTATGGTAGCATCTACCGAGTATTTACCGGCGTCGGTTATGTAATAATTAGTAACTCTTTGGGAACCGTATATGTAGGCGGCACCCGCATACGTCGCTTTCGTACTTTCGTTTGGTGCAGCCGTGATTATGGTACCGTCGTGTATAGCCGCACCACCGTACCCCAAATAATTAATCGAACCTACTGTAATACTGGCTCGTATTTTCTTAATTTCAGTCCATGTCGAACCCGAACGCGAAAATACGTATACTGCACCGGCGTCAGACGCATTCGTATCTTCTCTGGGTGCAGTCACAACTATATGATCTTTATCTATATCAACATTCCAACCAAAATCATCACTCGCTTGTGCGTCACTCGCAGTCAGTTTAGCTTGTTGTGTCCACGTCGTTCCCGAACGAACGAACACGTACGCACTTCCACTATTACTACCACCGTCATCATCATAACGGGCACCAACTACGACCGTATTACCGCTAATAGAAACAGAATACCCGAAATAATCAGTTGCCGCGGCATCACTCGCTTGAATTTGAGCTTGTTGTGCCCACGTCGCACCCGAACCTGTAAATATATACGCCGAACCCGCGTCGGATGCAGTTGTATCTTCCTGATATGCACCCGCGATTATAGTATCACCGTCTATACTTACAGAATCACCTAGACGATCACTCGCACCCGCATTACTCGCTTGAAGTTGAGCTCTTTGTGTCCATGTCGTACCACTACGTGTAAAAACGTAAAGAGAACCAGCGTCACTCGCTGTTGTATCTTCTGTAGGTGCACCAATAACTATTGTATCTTTATATATAGCAACTCCTGTTGCAAATTGATCACTCGCACCCGCATTACTCGCCCTAAGAATTGCTTGTTGTGACCATGTAGTTCCCGATCGTACAAAAACGTAAGCTGAACCCGCCGCAGATCCACCCGTATCTTCGTCTCGCGCGCCGACAACTACCGTATCACCGTATATGGCTAAGTTTCGAAAACCTCCTAACATATCGGTTGCTTGACCGTCACTCGCCGTAAGTTTAGCTTGTTGTATCCACGTATTACCAAGTCTATGATACACATAAACTGAACCGGCATCCGAAACACCGTTTATGTCTTTTTTAGATGCACCTACGACCGCATATTCACCGTGTACGTCACACGAGTTCCCAAGTTCGTCGCCGGCCTCTGCATCATTTGCGAATAGAATCTGTTCATTACTCGCATCTAAATTTAAACTATTAAATTGAATATCATAACTGGTCGTTTCCTCACCAATAGTTGTGTAAAGTGTTGCGTCATCGACGTACTTCAAAGACCCACCACTTAAATATAGTTTATTCGCTGTATCGTATTTGAGTTCGAGATCTCCCGCGACTGGGTAATCTACTCGTCCTAACGCCGCTAAGACTATTTTGAATACGAGATAGTTCGAAAGAAAAACCATCTGCGTGTCCTGTTATAGTTATGCTACAAAATTATTGTTCTTAACAAACGTAAAAAAATTTGTTAAGAAAAATGAAAATACAAAGCAAATGCCTTACCACTTGGCCACACGAGCTCGTTAGGGAAATATGCTCGCGACAGGGTTCGAACCTGCGATCGTTTGCTAAATTTGTAAAAACTCTCTCGACCGGAGTTGAACCGGTGACTTCGCGATTAACAGTCGCACACTCTAACCAACTGAGTTACGAGAGAAAGGGGTCGCGCAACCAAGGATCGAACTCGGGACAATTGGAGTTTAGTGACTAAACGAATAGTTATAATAATTTATTACAATTACAATCCAATGCTCTACCAACTGAGCTATCGCACGGTGATGCCGACAGGATTTGAACCTGCGCTCTTCCGAACCAGAGCCTTAATCTGGCGCCTTAGACCACTCGGCCACGGCATCACAAAATTATAATGTCTGCATTCTTTAAGTAAGAATGTTTATTCCGATTTTAATATCGATTCTTCTACTGGTACTCGTTACATTTTTGTTACGCCGGTCATCTCGAAACCCAGAATATAAGTGTTTTCTTTTGACACTAGAAACATCAGCCGACCGACACGAAAAGTTTATTAACCATTACGATAAATCCGTACCTTTAGAAATCATATACGGAACGGATACCAGGAAACTCGAAAATGCTAAAAAGTACCAGAAAATCATCGATCCAGTTTACTACCGCGAGGCTTTAAAACTCCACTATAACGAAAACAAAACACGCCCCGATATTACCTATTTCAATTTAGGGGCTATTGGGTGTTATATGGGACACATGGACTTTTATAAAAGGTGTTTTGAACAAAACCTCAAATATGCCGTTATTTTTGAAGATAATGTTGTTATAAAAGATAAACGCGTTTACAGAGAAATTCAAAATGTTATCAATAAGAAAGGTAATAATTTTGAAATGTGTTTCTTCCATTGCTTATCGCGGTACCCCGATGAGGAAAAGCTCGATAAAAATGGTCTTGAACGCGTTAAGTGGATTTCCAGTACCAAGTGTTACCTCATAAACGTCGATAATATGAAAAAGTATTATAAACACTTTTTTCCTATCGATAACCATGTCGACATGAAACACGAGGATATCATTGCGAGAGGGGCGCGTGTTTACTATAAAGATCTTCGACACTGTTTACACATTGACCGTAGTCATAACAGTACCATTGGACATAGTAATTGGGGAAAACGTAAATTCTTTTCGAAACGGTACCCTAAGGTAACCACTGACGATCTCGAGTACGGGTGGTAAACATATTAGTTCCAAGGTATATCTTGTGGACGAAACCGACATCCATCTTTTAAAAAGTCAACAAACTTTTTAAATTCTGGTTCAGTTATATCCGTATTTTCCATCGAATTGAGAACGTTACCTACATATTCGTTATACTTTTTATGATTACCTCTGTGTGTAAGTCTATTCTCACGCAAATTACCAATTTCACGTGGCATCATTATTATATTCTCACTCGCGTGGATATCATAGTTAACCTTTTCAATAATTGGGTGACTCTTGAACTCTTTTGGTATGACGTGATGGTCCTCGACGTTACGAACATTCCATCTAAGTTTGAATGTTCGTCTGAGTAATGATCCGTACCGCATACTATAGTTTTGAAATACTTCTACACCGAGACGCATCATTGAATCTTCCAATTCATCAACTTCTTGCCATGCCGCAAAACACTCTTCTGATGTTCCCGAAACGTAACACTTTTCATCAGCTTCGTCGAGTGCTTCCGCAAACCTAAACTGAAGGCGTGGGTTCTCGAACGTTTGAAACGCGATATTTACTTTTTTACTATACGTATTTTCAAGAATGTTCTTACGTATTTGGTTACGTTTGTTTTCCGGGCTTGGGGGAATTGAAGAAACTCTAATCATTTACTTTTTAACGTGGTATATCTTTAACACATATGATAGTTTAAAGAGTAGATACGTATACTATACACGTTCCCGTAGTGAAATGGTCATCACATAGTCCTTATACTTTTAAAGTATGTCAATTTATGATTTAATTCATAAGTTCGGAGTTAAGACTGCATCCCGGGATCGATACCCGGCGGGAATATCGCTTTTTACATATGGGACACATATGTAAAAATTGATTTATAGTAATATAATATATTTATACCCCACACGAAGGGTGAGACTCTAAATCCATTGATTGTCTTGGACTTGGTAATTGATTATCCGGTGTTTTTGGACGTACCATCCATTTTTTTATAGCTTTTGATACGCGTGAATCGTCTTGTTTAATTAGTTCACCATTTGAAATTATACTTAAACCGTTACACACGTCAGGTTTATTTTCTTTATCGGGAAACGTTTCGTTAAATGCCTCTATCGTGTGCCCGGGTATATCCGGTGCTTCATCAAGTAATCGATCGTATTCTAAACGCACTTTATTTACAAATTCTAAAACGTCTTCACGATATTTCGTTTCGAGTGATAATTCCATATCAATGTTCCTATAAAATTTTGAGTATTGGACGGACATGACGGAATGTGCTTCCATCATACGTGAAGAATTGTTAAACTTTGATATCGATGTAAGTATACCCGCGAGTACGTTCAAAAACGCGAAAAAGTATTGAAAAATAACAATTTTTTGTTTTTGTTCGGTCGACATGTTTTGATCATTAGGACTTAAAACTGCAAAACCACCAACACCCGTAATACTTGATATGATTATACATGGGTACGATAACCAATCGTTCTGTTTCTTATAAAACATACGCGCGTGATTATGTAGCCATCTGTATCCGGCAGCCTTTTCGGCCCATCGGATTAGGAGCTTTTCTTGTTTTGGACACCAATGATGTTGTTCTGGTATGTCTTCTCCCATTACTCTTTCTTAGAAAATAAATAGGCATATTCTCGTGCCTGTGTATCTACGATCTCGTTCTTTTCGTTACCGTTGTGTGCCTTGACCCACTTTATATCAACAAACTCAATTTTACGCAATAAGTATAACATATGTATCCATAAATCCTTGTTCTTTACGGGCTCACCTTTACTCGTTTTCCAACCGTTACGTTCCCAATTCTTCGACCACTCGAGTAATCCCATTTTTACATAGTTACTGTCTGTATATACAGTTACGGTATCGTGTCCTAATTCTATACACTTCTCGAGTGCTTTTATGACCGCGGTCATCTCCATTATATTGTTTGTGGTTACCTTATCACCACCTCGACCTATAAAGTCATCTATAATATATGCCCAACCACCGGGACCAGGGTTTCCTAAACAACTTCCGTCTGTGTAGACTTCTATCATACTTACTAGTATATACGATAAAATCTTTATATTTCAACAACGTGTTCCTTTTTATACGGGAAACAGTAATAATAACATTTAACCACTGGATTAAACAATACACATGAACCAAACACGCTTCCAAAAATTATTAAAAATGTATATATAGGTTCCATTAACGTATTACACGCGTAATTCTTTATCTTTCAGTTTCTGCATCATCATCACAACACGATTTTGGACAGAAAAGTGATAAGATTATAACACCAAGTACTGTAAAGGTTACTGATATTCCAACTATAAAATTCATTATATTTGTATAACTACTTAAAATTTTAAGTCTCTTTGAAACAAAATGGATTGGGATCCAGTTATTGTTCGAGGTAAAATCGACAAAACACGTGAAAAAGAAAAATACGTCAAGTTCATGGGTCAAGAAATCAAGTTACCGAAACGAAGTCAGTATTCAGGTATATCACCGGAACAAAAACTCGAGGAAGCTGAATTGTGTGGTACACATAGAAAAGTGAGTAAAGAAACGGGATTAACGATCCAACGGGCACGCGTTGCAAAACAATATACACAAAAAGATCTCGCGGGTCTTATACACGTATCAATAGATATTATCTCTTCATACGAATTAGGTAAATCAATTCCGGATCCTAACGTCATGCAAAAATTGCGTCGAGTTCTGGGTGTTAAACTTTAAAATTTGGTCTAAATTTTAATTTTTAAATTGTAAATTTTATTTATTTTTTAAATTTTTAAACGCTTAATAGACGCTTAGTTGGAGAACGCGAGGCCACCCATACCCGATTGGATTCTGAGGACGTTGTAGTTCGTCGCGAACATGTTAAGAGTCGTCTTGTCCGAACCAGACTTAGTCGCAATGGAGACTTGCGCGTTGTCGATTCTGGAGAAGTTACAGGTACCCGTTGGTTGATGCTCTTCTGGCTTGAGCGCAAAAGAGTACGAGTAGACCCCTGGCATTGGGGAGGCGGAGTGGTGGACGTATGGTTGGACGGAGTTAAAGTACTTACCGCCTTGTTCCTTGAATCTGTCTTGGCCGTTGAGGACCAACTTGAAGGAAGACAATGGACCCGAAGTTTCTTCATCGAATTGCGCGAGGCCGATCAAAGATGGCGCACCCGCGGCACCTGGGGCAATCGCGACGTTAGAGTCGGCGATGGACGCCAAGTTGGAAGATACCGTAACCGCGGTGTCAGTAAAGTTCCACAATTGGTTGGCGTCACCAGTAACACCAGAGGCTTCAGTGGCACACCAGACCAATTCCTTGACTGGGTGGTTGTACGACAATCTGATTTGCTTGGTAGAACCGGCAGCAGCCAAAGAGTCCGCACCAGTGTGTTGGACTTGTTCGATCAAGTATTCGTGACCCTTTTGCGCAAATCGTCTGCGTTCTTCAGTGTCAAGGTAGACGTAGTTACCCCACACCTTGAACGAGTCGAAGTAAGTGTCGTAAACACCGGACAAGTCAAAGTCAATTCTGACTTCGTGGTATTGCAAGGCAATCAATGGCAAGGCCAATCCTGGGTTTCTGTTAAAGAAGAAGATCAATGGCAAGTAAACCTTTTCGTTGTCCACAGTCGCCGAAGTCATCTTACCGTAGTTCAACTTCTTGGCTTCGTCCATGTACAATTCTGCGTACAATCTCCACCACTTTTGGTAGTGCTTGTCGATTCTTTGACCACCGATGGACAATTCGACAGTGGAGATCGCGGCTTCCGCGACCCACGCATCTTCAGTCTTGTCGCAGGCTTGTTTCGCGGTCAATTCAACGTACATATCCGCGATCAAATCACCATTTCTGGCGACCGTGACGGAGACGCGACCGGAGTTCGCGGCGGTACCGTTGACAGTTTGTTCGATGTTTTCCATCGCAAAGTTAGTGTGGCGTTTGTAGACAGCCTGGAAGAAAGTGACTTTTGGGTTACCAGTCAAGTAGACATCTTGGGCGCCGTAGGCGACGAGTTGCATGAGACCACCGGCCATATTGTTTGTTTTTGTACTATAGGCTGAGATTTTTTTTTCGGGTGAAACCTGCGAAAAAACTCGATCCTATTTTTCCTGGTACATATAAATGTCTGACCAAGAAGATACAATTATTGAACCAACCGAAGAAATTGAAGATGAAGAATATGGATCCGAAACTGGATCGAATATTGAAGAAGATGAGCTAACTACAGTCGGAGGTGAACTCCCGGATATCGATGATTTCGAAGATGAATTCGAAGATGAGCCATATATGATGGATATGGGTGGACTCTTAAGTTCGGTCCTCGCCACCGAAGAAGGTGACACTGTATGTTCCGCACTGGTAAATATTTCCAGACAGATGGAAGTTCAAAACAAAATTCTTATAAAAATGTTATCTCAGATGCAAAAAAAATCAACTTAGAAAAATAATACATATGTAATAAAAGAAAATGGAGGAAACACATTTTATTAGTTCGGAATCAAACCAACGTGAATCCAATGCTATTATGTGGTCTAACCAGATTCAATCACTCAACCCTGAAGAGTTTATGCACCTTCTATCAGAATTGGAAGATATGTGGGACATTAATGCTACGGATAATAGCATGGTATCGTTCCAACTTGGATATAAAAACTTTATAAATCCTCAGGACCTCGACCCTGAAACGGGGTTACCCGTTCGGTTTGACGTTGAACTTGTTTCTGGAAACCATAAACGTCTGAAAATGCAGTTAGGACAAATGTATCATCGGGCTGAAGTTTTAAAACTTTTAGATACGGAAGACGATGAAGATATGAAAATATCCATGCGTATAAATCGTCTTATCGATCAAGTTGATGATGCGTGGCAAATTATTTTTAGAGCGGCACGTATACATGAACGTATCAATAACCCGACATACGTTCCCATAAACCCAGAATCAGATCCATCTATTTTTAGGTGTTCAACTATGGATAAAGTAGAGGAATTGGCACCGTATCAACAGGCAATTCTCGCGTGTTTGCAAAACCTGTACGAGACGAATGTTAAAAGATACAAGGGGTACTGTTGTACACAAATCAAGACCGAAGATGGTAAAGATACACGTGCATGGAAACAGGTCGAAACAATACAGGAGTACGTTTATGGAGTTGCACAAAAAGAAACACGGTATGAACTCTGGAAAAATTTATCGAGTCGAGGATCAGCCTATAACGACGTTATTCGACACTTAACACACTGTAAAGATATGCAGTTTCCGGAGATTATTAAAAATCGTCACGTTTGGTCGTTTAAAAATGGTATTTTTATAGGTAAAGAGTGGTCTGCACAAACAGGTCTCTACGAATCGAACTTTTATACGTACGAGTCGCGTGAATTTAAAAATCTTGATCAAACCATCGTAAGTTGTAAATATTTCGATAAGGAATTTACGAATTACGAACACCTTGAGAACTGGTATGATATTCCAACTCCTTTTTTTCAATCGGTTCTCGAGTACCAAAAGTTTGATTCAAATGTATCTAAATGGATGTATGTGATGGGTGGTCGTTTATGTTTTGCTGTAAATGATATAGATACATGGCAGATTATACCTTTCTTAAAAGGTATTGCGCGTTCAGGTAAATCGACTCTTATCACAAAAGTGTTTCGTAAATTCTATAACGCTGACGATGTACGTACACTTTCAAATAATGTTGAAAAGAAATTTGGATTATCATCTATTTATGATGCATTCATGTTCATAGCCCCCGAAGTAAAAGGTGATTTACAACTCGAACAGGCTGAATTTCAATCTATCGTGTCTGGTGAAGACGTATCCATTGCGGTAAAACACGAAAAAGCTAAATCGTTTGAATGGACAACACCCGGTATACTCGGTGGTAATGAAGTTCCAAATTGGAAAGATAATTCAGGTAGTGTTTTGCGTCGTATTCTTACGTGGAACTTTGGTAAACAAGTCAAGGATGCCGACCCAACACTCGAATATAAACTCGATGCAGAATTACCCATCATACTTCAAAAGTGTATTCGTGCATATCTCGAATATGCACAAAAGTATGCAGATCGAGATATTTGGAATATCGTTCCCGAATATTTCAAGACAGTTCAGAAACAGGTTGCGACTGTTGCAAGTACACTCGAAAACTTCATGCAGTCTACAGGTGTAAAATACGGGAAAGACTTATTTTGCCCACAAAAAGAATTTGTTGCGTTATTCAATTCACATTGTCAAGCAAATAATCTTGGAAAACCGCGATTTACACAGGATTTTTACGTAGGTCCATTCAGTCAGCGTGATATAGAAGTTCGCGAAATTAATAATTTAACATATAAGGGACGTGTATGCCCTAGACAACCATTCATATTTGGTATAGATATAGTAGATGAACAAAAACCTCAGTTCAGTAATGACATTTAAAATATTAAAGTATAATAAGATATGGATCCCAGGCAGTTCGTAAAAAATTCGAATGTGTCTATTCAGACAGAATCTAAAGTAGTACCAACTAAAAAAGGTGGTCTCAAAATTGGAAAATTTCATCCGGGTATGTACAATGTTCTTGTAAACAAAAAGTTTTCAACGTCTGAAAACCGTGTAGATTTACAGTACATTTTAAAACAAAAACCGAAGGGACATGCTCAAATAGCACCTGGTTTAACCCTAGATCTTAACGAGATTAAAGGATATTTCGGAAGGTTTCAAACAGGTGCCATACACACGTCTAATTTTGGTTTAAAAGGTGATTTAAAAAAAGACTTCTTTTCAGTACAGTTAAGTGGGTACACTATGGATGGAACTGAAAATAAAAAATTCACGTTTGTTATTTACAGTAATGGTAAAATTAGATTTTCGGGTGGGTTTTTAGGGTCTAAAAATCTTAAAAGGCAACCAGAAGCTTTACGTAAATATTTAATTGATACGTATACACAAAAACAGGGTTTTTTATATAACGAAATTGAATATAACAATATTTCGGGGTTCTTTAATACAAACGTAAACTTCGATTTAACAAGAATTTCACGACAAAATCCTGTAAAAGCACAAAGTGTTAGTTACGAGTCTGAATTAACACCTTTTTTATACATGACACATAAAGATCATAATTTTGTTCTATCGACTAAATCTGGAAAACTTGGTTCGGGTGTCGTTCAAGTTCAAGGTGAAAGTGATCCGGATGACCTTGAAAACGCGTATAGAGTAGGTGTTGATATGGTAAAACTACTTCATGTTTTAGGGTATACGATGGGGTTGGTAAACCGTAATGTAAATGCCCCAAAACTTCCTATAATGAAAAATGTAAAAGCGTCTACGTGCCCTAAACCACGTCGCCCACCATGTAAAAATGGTTTTGAAGTTCGTAAAAACCCACAGGGATCAGATTGTTGTTTTAAAATCCCAAAGAAACGAAGTGTTTCTAAGAAAAAAAGTACACCTAAAAACGTTTCTATTTCTTATGATAAAGATGGTACTATGAAAATAGGTGGACGTAAGTGTGATAGACTTACAAAACCGGTTTTACTCGACGTTGCTAAAAAGTTGGGTGTTGTCGGGATACGTGAAAAAAATACTAAAAATGTTATATGTTCGGCACTCGATGCGATTGAGAAAGGTACATCCAACTTAAAAATAGATGGAAAATTGTGTCGAACAATGAAAAAAGACCAACTCGTTGCGATGGCATTATCTAAGGGTATCACGATTGACGATAAGGATACGGTAAAAACACTTTGCCAAAAACTTCAAAATAAACCGAAAACACCTAATACACCAAATTCACTTGCAAACGAGATGGAACAAGTTCTCTTAAAACGAAATCGAAACATGACCAATCAGAGAAGGCGACTCAATGATACGGGTATAAGAAACGATCTCGTTAAAATGTATGGTAAAAAGTGGATGACAAAGTATGGTAAAGTTATGGATTTGAATAAAAATGTACGCGATGTAAAGAGAGAATTAAATAAAGCCGAAAAGAATAATTCTCTTAACGTCACATCACGTAACGGTGTTATAAGAAAGATGGTCGCAAACGACATCAAAAAAGCTATGGTCAAAGACATGAAACTTAACCAGGAAAATACACTTAAGAAAAAACTTCTCCGAAATGAAGCGCAAAAGTTGTACGGTAAGTTTGGTAAAAATATGGTAAATAACGTTATAAAATATGTAGCGAATTTACCAAAAACATACCCTCTTAATAGTAAGAAAATAAAGAATTACGTTACAATAAAACGTCAACTTCAACAAAATACACCGTCAGCGTTAAAGAATAACCGCAAAACTAAATAAAAAGATGGACGATCCGAGAGAACTATTATTAAACCGTGTCCGACAAAATACAAATGACTTTATTATAGATTATAAAGATCGTTGGAATAAATATATTTTGTCGAGCATTATAGATAGTATATTTTATACTTTAGCAGATTATATTAGCATTGAAAGAAAAGGTGGGACTACTATGGGTAAATTAGAAATTGAATACCATTGTACGGATGATTTTATAAACACTGATAATGCCGAAGCCTATTTAGAAAAATATCGTGACCCCGATGACCAAAATCTTATGATATTCATATTCGATAATATACATAAGATGGAACCGGGGACCCATCGACGTACACTTTTGTATCTCACGAACATACTATACTTCGATTTATAAGTTTGGGTGGTTCGGAAATTTGTTTAAGGTGTTTCGCGTGATACGAAAAATCGTACCCAAGAAAATTATCTTTTATTTCTTTAGAAAGTCCAAATGCCTCAATTATTCTCGAGGTTTGTGTACACACCGATAAACGTTCAAGATTGAGAAATCTATCTTCCATCATGATAAATTCTTTAAGTGATTCATCTGGTATACCATCTTTACGCATTTGTTCATACATTTTTTTAGATTCACCGTTTGACATGTAAAAGTATTTTGTAGAAAATCCAAGAATAGACACGCGTTCACCTGTAATATCAATATCACGTATTATAAATATTACAATTATAAGTATAAGTATCAAAGCTATGATCATACTATATAGTATTCTAACATAATATTTATTATAAAATCTTTGTAAAAAAAGTGATTACCCAAAAAAAACTTTTTTTAATATATACAAAGTATCTTCTTGAGAATGATGTTGAAATTCAAAAATAAAATTTTCTTTTACTAATCACTTTTATTGACAAATATTTTATATTACTCTAACATAATAAATAAATCTTTTATTTTATGAATAATATTGAATAATGTATCCTTATCTTCGACATTTTGAGGTTTTATAATTTCAAATTCAATTTGGTATGTAAATGGATCTTCAGAATCCATATCTTGAGTGTTACCGGAAATAGATGTCATATCAATAGATACATTCTTACGAATATATGATGTACGTGTTTTCGTTTTTTTACCATCCATTTCACTTTCATAATCGTGTTCCATAGGAATTTCTTTACATACGGCAAACCGTATATCAAAAGGTGTATCTTTGATTTGTTTAAAATCCTCAACGTGTACCCTCTCTTTTTTTATAATAGTTTCTTCATTTGTAGTTTCATCTATTGTTATACGAAGATTATCCTTTTCACGAAAAAAGACGTCCGTTTGTGACGTTTCAATACGATCCCAACCAGAATATTTATTAAGACCTTTCAATAGATTAATATACATCTTTTCACCTATATTCGTATCAAAGAATGTACCATTATATTTACCGAGACGGAATTCCATTTCGACATGTTCTTCATTCTTGTATTTATCGAGAATGGGTTGAATTGTATCACAAATTTTATGTACGTTCATGTTTTATTACATTTATGTATCGCGTCTTCTTCTTAAGCCTTTTATATACACCTTTTTTAGATGCACGGTTTCACAAACATTGGAAACACGTGTTATTTTAATTCGGCTATACAGTGTTTTCTACATATACACGATATATCATCTCATATAGTACGAAATAAATACGAAGGT
>Ga0255752_10001289_pt1 | contig 29205 bp, 20 predicted proteins | sample 011ome_25_FD_179952 | JGI IMG/M metagenome (GOLD analysis project Ga0255752, IMG submission 179952) | Coastal salt marsh microbial communities from the Groves Creek Marsh, Skidaway Island, Georgia - 011512CT metaG (version 2) | ecosystem: Environmental > Aquatic > Marine > Intertidal zone >... | reverse complement strand
TAATCTTGTCACCTGGAAGTGGTCTGTCAATCAAGTAACTTGGCGCAAGTGCTTCGCCCAATGTAATGCTTGGGATATTGCAATCGGTAACAAAAAACTCCATCGTAGGAAGTTTTGAAAATATCATGCGAAAATTATTAATAGTCGCAACGTTTAAATTTTTCGGTTGGTTCTGTACGCTCATGTGGTTTTCCTAATATGCTCTTGAATGTCGATAACTTTCTCAGTCTCAATAATGTCGATGATAGTTACTGTCAGTTGGATTTCTTTTTGAACGAACCACATCTTCTGTTGGAGTTTTTCCAACTCTCTTTGATAAAACTCTAGTTCTTGTTCTTTGCGTAACTTACTATCAATTAAATCTTGAATGAGGATAATCTTACTATCAGACATAGAGACCCTTTCATAGTTAGACTTCTTCATACTATTTATACGCATAAAAAAGGGGACTCCGAAGAGTCCCCTAAAAGGTTGGTAGGTTCAAGTCCTACTCTTCTTAGTATCTACCTATTAGAGAAGGTTAGTTACTGAGAAACCACGGTAGTAGGTGTTGCTACGAGGAGTCAACGCACCGCCACCAGCAGTAATACCTTGAGCGAATGGGTTCGCAACCATGCCGTAGCGAGTTTTGAAACCAATCTTAGGTTGGAAAGTATTTTCACCAACCGCACGAACCATCTGTAGAGGAACGTATGGGCAGTAGAAGATACCAGCATCGTATGCACTGTCGCCTTTGTAACCAACAACAACGAAGTCATTGCCAGCATATGGGTCAACGTATACACGAGTCTTACCGTTTAGAACACCAGCGAAAGTGTTGCCAGTTGAGTCAACATTTAGGTTAGTGTTAAGAGCAGGAGTGTAAGTCATCACGCCAGCAGATGCTAGTGCAGAAGCAACGTCTGCGGAACAGATGATGAAGTTACCTTTACCTCGGCGAGTTTCACGAGCAACAACGTTTGCTTCACGCTCGATTTGGAACATCATGCCTTTGTAACGCTCGTTTGACCAACGACCGTCTGAATCAGCAGAAACATCGAATGCACCAGTACCACCGTTACCAAGTTTGGCAGAACGGTAGATTGTACGCATAACTTCACGGTTGATTTCCGCAAGGATTTCACCAGAAAGGATGTTTGCTAGTTCAGTTTCAGCGTCTAGACCGTGAACTGCTTTCAAGTCTTGAGCAAGTTCAACAGTGTATTCTGCTTTTAGCGCACGAGTTTTTGCTTCAACAGAAATCTTCTCTACTGAGAATTGCATTTCGTTGAAAGTACCGCCACCTGATGCGCCCAATGCTTCGCCAGCACCAGTAGTCATACCAGTACCAGTTGTGTAAGTACCGTCACCAGAAACGTCTGAATCTGGAGTACCGTCCATTGGGTTAGTACCTGCGTGAGTACCAGCACCTGAGAAGTCTGTGTCTGCTTCGTTGTAGAACACTTCGTTACCAGCGCCATCTTTTGCTCGCATAGCAAAGATTAGACCAGTAGGTGCAGTCATTGGTTGAACACCAGCAACGTCATATGCAATGAGTTGTGGCATTGAGCGGCGAACTAGTGAGATTAGAACGGGGTCAAAGTTTGAAACGTTGCCAGTCTGGTTTAGAGGACCTGCTTCGAACAAACCCATTTGCTCACGTTGCTCACGGATTGCTTTTTCTTGGTTCTCAAGAAGAACAGCGGTTACTGCCTTCTTGTAGGGGTCTTGAATTGCAGGTGCGTCTGCATGTTCAAGGATTGGTTCCCATTTCTTTTGGGATTCTTCTGATAGATACATGTCTTATCTCCTTAATGATAGATGTAATATAACTGTTTTATCTAAACACTCAAAGCATTCATATTAGTATTTATAATACAAATATGTTTTACTTCTTCATGCTTGAAAGCGTTTTAGCATAAATGCTCATTGTATCAGATAGTTGCTCTGATAGTTTTGCAGGAGCATCTACACTGTCTTCTTTCTCTGCACCAGTTGCCCTTACTTTAGGGAAATAAGATTCCTTGATAGTTTCTAACTTCTCACGGTACTGGTCAATAGTTTCGAACTCTACGCCCTCAGCAAGTCCTTCAAACTTTTCTACTTGAGTAGCAGTCAGACCTTGACATGCCTCTGAGAAAGTTTCTTTTGCTTTGAACGAATCAAGTTCCTTCTTCATCTCAACGTTTGCTTCAAATTCTTCGTTGAGTTTCGCTTCTAGGGTATCTACCTTAGTTGCTAATTCATCAAGCATGTCTGCCTTTTCTTCAGGAACATCAATGTAGTTCTCAATGAAAAGGTTTTTCAAACCTGCCATGAATTCTTCTGCGATTTCGCCCTTCAAACCACGCTCAATTGCAAGTGCGTTATCTTTAACCCACTCTTCAACAACGTAGTTGAGGTAACCGTCAACTTTTTCTGCAAGTTCAGCACGAACTGATTCTAGTTGTGCTTGATACTCTGCTTCAACAGATTCTTTAATTTGGTCTAGTTGCTCTGCAACTTTTGACTTGACTGCTGCTTCGAATACGACAGTTGCCTTTTGCTTGAACTCTTCTGATAGTTCTGCGTCAGAACCTGAAAGAAGTGCTTCAACGTCTTCTTGAACGTCAACGGTCAATTCGACCTCTTCTTTCTTAACAGACTTCTTAGACTCTTCCATGTCGTCTTCTGCTGCTTCGTCTTCGTCATCGCCTTCTTCGTCTTCCATATCGTCAGACTCTTTAGCGACTTTCTTTGACTCTGCTACTTCTGCTTCGTCTTCTGAATCAGACTCTTCGCCTTCTTCTTCTTTCTTAACAGATTTTGCTTCGTCTAGTGTTTCTTCAACCTTAACTTCTTCTTCCGCAACCACTTCTGACTCAGATGCTTCGATAGCATCCAAATCTTCTGCAATTACTTCCGCTTCGTTGGTTTGCTCTGCAAATTTCTTTAGCATGAGATTAATCTCCTTTTGATGTAAGTTATTACAATACTATTTATAATGTTACAATTTTTGAATGAAATCGGAGAATAATCGCATTTTGACTTCTTCAAGTTGTAATGAAGTCGCCTTCTCGATTTCTTTTTTATATTCCCCAATAGTGGATTCTCTTAGTACACCGTTATCCCAAATCCATTCTTTACCTTCCATAATACCATGCACAAATGCATCAGGTGCGGAAGGGTCAGCAACGATATCTGCGGCAGTAGACAAATAAAAGTCACTCTGCACAACGTTGACACCATTAGACTGCTTTAGCGAACCCATACCACGAGATGAAACGCCTAAACGTGCGCCTTCATCCATGAGGTTCTTCACAATTTTGCCCATTGGTGTATCCATGATTTTTGCTTTACCCATGAAGTTATCACCGTCACGGTAAAGTTCAGTAATCATGTGGGATACACGGTCTAAATTGATAGTAGGACCATCTGGGTGTCCTAGTTCACCGAATGCTCTATTGCTAGTAATGTATGTGTCTGCATAGCGTTTAACTTCTCTTTCGAGGATTTCCGCAGGGTAGACACGCCCATTTCTATTCTTTTTGTTTGCTTGCATGAAAACGCCAGTGATGTAATAGTTTTTAGCACCTGATTCAGCACCTTCCGTTACAAACTGGATATCTTCAACTGCTTCTGATATTAGTTTCATCTGTTGAAACCCCTCGTTTCTCGTTTTCTATTAGTCAACTTGCGTTTTATTGCACTACGACTCGCTTTTGCTTTACGCTTTCTTGCCGCTTTAATTTGCGCCAATTTGCGATTGCGTCTTTCGGTTGCAGACATACGAACAAGTTTTTGTCCTTGTCCAGTTGTACGATATTTACTATCTGTCGAAACAACCTTACGCCTTTGAACCACACCCCCACGGATACGATTCACTCGCTTAACTCTTGCCTCATCCATCTCTTCTTCATCATCAGAATCGACTTCTTCAAACATGTCGTATGCAATATCAATTTTCAAGTCTTGCAAATAATCTGCTACTTTATTATTTATAACGCTCTCAAACACAGATTTAACCTTTTCTGCGTTTCCAGATTCAATTGCTAATACCAGTTGAAGTGACATTTACTTCACCGCACCCCAAGCAAAATCGACTGCTTTCATAAAGTTTGCTTTATTCTTTCCGAGCATATCACCGAATTTTTTCTTGTTAGTATCGTTAAGTGCATCTAAAACCTTCAAAAGAACGTTTGCAGTTTGCATATCAACTTTCATGCTTTTACCGTCTGCAAATTTTACTGCTTTTGCAGAACTATTTTTAACGATATCCTTAATTTGACCCAACGCATCTTCATCCATAAAAACGTCTACGTCTTTATCATAGACTGTCTCTACGTCAATGTTGTCGATATCAAACTCAATGTCTTTATCTTGTAGGCGATGAATACCATCGTCCATACCCTCAGACACTTGAGATTTGAATTCCTTAAAGGATTTCATTAGTTCTCTCCCTCTACCTTAGATTCGGGCGTTAGAAGATTCTTGGCGAAATCACGCTTCATATTTTCCAACTTTTCAAATGCTTTAGTAGACAAAACTTTACTGACTGCATCAGAAATTCCTGCTGCGTCTTTTGCTTCTGCGCTCTTAATAATATCCATAGTATTCATTAGTAGTAACCCCCGCCTTGTTCATCTTCTTCATTACCGATATCTCCATTGTCGATTTCTTTCTGAATCTGAGTCGCTAAGTCCTCAATGTCTTGGTCAGAATAACCGAGAATGTCTTTAAGTACCATTTGTCGTGAGAAATATTTACCAACGTATGGTTCGATTTCACCCAACAAACCAATTTTTTCACGCAGAATTTCTTGGTTCTTCAATTCTGCAAAATGCGTATCTGCTTTAAAGTCGTAGAAGATGTTGTCTTTCAACTCTTCCCAATCCTCTGGTGCAATAACACCCTTTAGGATTAGTTGCTTTTTGAGCAAATCGTCAAACAAATGTGAGAATCGAATTCTAAGTTTCTTAATGAACTTGTTGAACTTGATTTCATCACGAGTAATCTCTTCGGTCTTACCAATAGAGAATTGGTTCTCACTATCTAGTCTTGAAGATGGAACGTTTAATGACTTGTACAACTTCGATTTGAAGTAGTTAACGTCATCCATCTCACCTAGATTTTGACCACCAGGTAGGGTAGAAACTTCTGTACCTCTACCACCTTCTCTACGAGGCATCCAAAAATCTTCAAGCATCGACATGTGTTTACGACTGTCATCAATCTCACCTGTCGTTGCATTATATACAATTTTGTTCTTATACCTTGCCATAATGTCTCGCAGATATTGTTCTGCTTTACCTTTAGGCAGGTTACCAACGTCCACATAGAAAATTCTACGTTCAGGCGCACGAGACAATCTGTAGATAACTACTGCGTCTTCGACTGCCCTCAGTTGGTTAAGAGGTTTGATTGCTTTATGTAGGTAAGAAATAACTTGCTTACCGTCTTTGTCAAGCAAACCACTTGTAACATAGGTAACAGAGTCTTTAGCAATCTTAATGCCTTGCTCCGAATTACTGATACCCATTTCACTGTATACAAAAAATTCTTCGAACTCTTTAAACACTGACACATTAGTGTCTGCGTCTTTCTTTTCTATTGCTTTCCTGACCTTCTTAATCTGTCTTGGGTCAATAAAGCGTAATTCTTTGAGACCTTCATTTGGTCTGTCAACATCAATAACGTTGTGGTAATACAATCTACCATCAACGTACCAACGCTTAAAAATGTCTGCACCATAGTTACTGAAATCCAGTAGGCGCATGACATTATCGAATTCTTCTGTGATGCGTTTCTTAACACCCGCACCAAAATCAATACCGTCCAAGTTTACTGAAACTGGACTTTCTTTATCTTCTTGCACAACTGCTTCATTGATGATATCATCAATCGCAGTTTCACATTCTGGTTGCATCGCCATCTCACGATAACGATTAATCAACTCTTCTTCGGATTTAGACTTACCTTCTAGGTCAAGATATTGACCAAAGATACCGCCTTCCTGGATTTCCAACGCACCATCGTCATTTGTCGGTGCGACAAACGATGGAAGACTATCGGAGTCTCCTTGCCCGAGTCGGGTGATTTCAAAACCAAACAACTTTGCCATAAAATATTATCCTATCTAAATTAAATTCTGGGGAGTCTATATCTATTTATAGACCCCCCGAGAACCCTTTTTAGATTACTGCGTTTGCAGCGTCAATCCAGTAGTCATACTGGAATGTAACTGTAAACTCTTCGATTGTATCGTTAGAATCCCATGCTACATCAATTGGTGACAAATCCGCAGGGAAGATGCCAATAAATGTATAGGTCTTGATTGGTGAACCATCTTTACTAAACTGCTTGATAGTACCAATAGACTTCTGTAGGATAGGTGAAGGTGTACCAACGTTCAAGATATGAGAGTTGATTGAAGTCATCCAACGCTCTAGACCATTGCGTACTGCAAAGTCTTCATCGTTGATAACTGTAACTGTCCATTCTGCGAATGTACGGTTACCTGCAACCTTCATAGTACGACCAAAGTATGGTACTTCGATTACACCAAGAGTGTCACCTGGAAGTTGTGATGCTTTCGCCATGAAAGTGAATTTATCACTACCACCGAAGGGGTTGGTGATTTCACATTCGAACAGGTTACTTCTTGCGCCACCGCCAGTTAGTTCTGCTCTGAAACCGTCAATTGTAAATGCCATTGTTTTTCTCCTTAATTTTTATCTGTTAATTAAAATTGACCGACTACTTCGGAGAAGTCAACGCCTGTACGGACAGCAACAAAGTTCAACTGGATGAAGTTGATAGAACGTGCTGGTTTAACATAAATGTCACCAATAAATTCGTTTCTATCAATTACTTCGCCAGTATTGTTGGATTCGTCACAAACAACACGGAAGTCGTAAATACCACGGCGACCTTGAACATCTCTCAAGAATGGTTCTACCATGTTACGGAACATTGAACGAGTGAACTGGTCATTGAACTCAAAGAGTGAGTATTTTGCAGCAGTTGCAATCGCTTTTTCCATTACGATGAACAAGCGTCTTACGTTGATACGGTCAAACGCACTTGGTTTAGCAAGTAGGGTCTTGTCACCGAATAGAATACAACCTTCGCCTGGGAATACCAAGATTGGGTTGATGTTGTTCTTGTACAATTCATCACGGTAAGTTTTGCTAGGAGTCCATGCAGTCTTAACAACATTCTTAATTCCACCACGGTTGAAACCAGCAGGTGACCACCATGCGTCACGAGTATCAGTTGCACGAACAACTAGACCAGCAACGTCACCGTTGAATGGTACCCAACGATACACATCGTTGTACTTGTCGTATTGATACTTCCAGTTACCGTCTAGGAAAGCGTATGAAGATGAAGGTAGAGAGTTACGGAACTCTACGATATCTGTTGCTTCGCTACCAGCGTTGTTAACAACATCTGAGAACTCAGGTGATAGGAATGTTACGCAGTCCATACGAGACTCTGCCATTGCAACTAGGTGCAATGCGATAGTCTGGTTAGCGTCTGCACCAAGAATTAGTGAAACATCCACTTCTTCTGCGTTAGCAAACATGTCGTAACCGTTGATTTTCTGTGCGTCAGAAGCAGCAACACCGTTAGAACCACCACTCATTGACCAAGTGCTTGGCATTGTGATAGGTGTAGCGTTGTAATCTACTCCATTTGCAGCAGGGGTATCCCAATTGGCGTTTGAACCAGAATTGTGGTCCATCCAACGGATGAAGAATGAGCGTCTGTCGATTACATTCTTGTAGTTATTTGTTGAACCGTCTGCATTTAGTGCGAAAGGTGCTTTAGAAACGAAAGCAAACTTCTCGACTACTTCGCCTTTAGTACCTGAAAACTCACCGTCTTCGTCAATGACTGCAACGTGCATTTCGTCATTTGAAGCACCACGCTTCTCTGCGTATGGTGAAGTACCTGGTGCGCCATCAAATGATGTTGCGTATTCCCACTCGAAAGTTGCGTCAGCGGCAGAGATATCGCTTGAGAATCCAGAGTCTAGAGTTGCAGAAGTTCCTGCGGTAATTGCTTCGACTTGGCGAGTCTCACCACCGTAGATTACCAAAGAACCAACTGCTAGATGGTCTTCTGGGTTACCAGAGGTTAGAGTAAGAGTTGCACCAGTAGTTGAAACGTTTACTGTTGAACGGAAAGCAGCGGCAGAAGGACACACGGATACTTTTAGGGTGTTACCCAAAGCACCTGCATACTTAGCAGCGAAATAGCGACCAGAAACGACATTCTGACCACCTTCCCAATTGTTTTCCCAATCTTCATCGTTCTCAATTAGTAGAGCGTCAGAACCAGTGCTACCATCTGTGGTTGCGTTTGCTTGACCTGTTTGTGCTACACGAACGATTTGTAGTGAGTTACCGTATGCAAGAAAGTTTGCAGCGGTAAAGAAAGAAATTGCGGTAGTGTTGGTTGGTTTACCGAACATATTTGCAACTGAGTCTTCGTCACCAAGCAGTTTACGCTCCATGATTGGACCCCATGCAAATTCTCCAGCAATACAACCACCTGTTGCCGCAACTGCGGGTACTACGGTTGTCAAGTCAATTTCACTGACATTAACACCTGGACTTAGTTGAAATGGCATATTTCATTCTCCTTTTTAATGTATTTGTGTTTGAAGAATATGGTTAGTCAAATTCTTATTTAACATTATTATTTAGTATTCTTCAGTTTTCTACCTATTACCAATCATTGCCCCATTTTAGTTCTGTGTCTGTTGACCACACTTGACCACTTGAATCTTTATAAGTGGTTTCTCTGTTTATGCCATCTTCAATAAAACCAAACGGAGTTAATTCTTCATCAATCATTTCACGATTGTAATCCTCTAATTTCCTACGGAAATCCATATCTGTTAGTTCTCTGAAATACTTTTGTGTCGTCATCCACGAGAACAACACTAAGCACATCACAAGGTCATCGTGAGAACCTGATTCTGCTTCATATGATTGTGACTTCGCCACAAACGTATTCAACTCAGACACGATATCAAAATCTTGCACTATCAACTGGTCAGATATAACCAAATCCTTTAGGGTTGAACATCCCATACGTTTAACGTACTTAGAGGTTTTTACACCAAAAGCAACATTTTTACCGAATCCAGTACCAATCTGTTGCCCTGCACGACCCATTTGTGCAACACTTAAAATATTCTCGTACTCAAACTCCCCATGAATAATATCTGCGACTTGTGCGCCCACATCATTCACTTCAACGAGAATATATGCATCATTATACTTCTTTGCTGCCCCTACAACTACCCTTGGATATAGTAGTGGCGAAATCTCTTTGTTTCTATATTTACATACAACTTTATATGGTAATTCTGAAATATCAAAAATCACAAAGGCAGAATAATCTGCACCAGTACCCCTTGATGTATCAACGACCATTGCGTATGCTCTATCTTGGTGTGGTTCATCATAGATTGAAGTTCCATCACTAACATATTTAGGTTTCTCATAAGTTAGAGAACGGAGTTTTGAACCTGGTATCAAAGTATTTGAAGAACCGACAAACTCACATTCAAATTCCACACGGAATTGGTCTTCACTAGTGTTAGCAATCTGTTCGTCACGCCATTTAGCATCACGACCTGGAATGTCACTCCAATGAACATCCACCCTCTTATATGTATTTCTCTTCTTCTCGCTATCAGTCCACAATTTGTAGAACATGTTAAGACCATTTGGTGTAGAAGTAATCAACACCTTTGTAGTCTTACCAGAAGAGATTGTTGGGTACACAGACGCAAAGAATTCATCTTGCAAGTTTGCAGGAATGAATGCAAATTCGTCTAGGTAAATTAGGTTAAATGAACCACCACGAATCGCAGAGGATGATGTGGCAGAACTCAAAATCTTAGAACCGTTTTCTAGTTCAATATTACCTTTGTTCCATTCTACAACACCTTGTTGCATCCACTTAGGAAGTGCTTCGTATGCTCTTTGAATACGAGACAAGATTTCCCTTGCTTGTGCAAGTTTGTGTGCTAGAATAGCAATGTTATATTCTTCATTAAACAACACCGCATGTAATAGCAATGCCGCAATTGTAGTGGTCTTACCACTTTGACGAGGCATCTTACAAATAACAAAACGGTTATTATTTACTTGTGTAATAATATCCTTCTGAAAATCATATGGTGTAAAAGGAATAAAACCCAAGTCTACGTTAACAATCTTAACGTATTTTTCGATAAAATATAGGGGGTCTTTAGAACACTTTACCCATTCTTCAATCTGTTCTTGAGTGAAGTCAACAGCAATGTTTGCTCTTTTTAGGTTGGGATTACCTAGATAATTCTCACTCATCTTGAATCTCGCCCTTTGCAAGTTTCATAAGATGTTGTTGCAAATCTTTAGTGCTTCCCACAAACATAGTGTTGTTTTGTACTTGGGTACGAGGACCTGCGTAATCTTCTTTTTCTAATTCTTTCTTTTGCTTATGTAGGTCAAGCAAATCTTTGTTTGCTTCAACCATATTTTTAATAAGCGTACTTGCAACCTCATATGCACGAGGTTGTTCAGATTCGGAAGCAAGACGTAAGATACCATCTACTGCTTCTTCTCCACGTTGGATTAGTCTTGCAATATTTTCTCTTGCAGTATTGAAATCATCATCTCTTTCAAGTCCAGTAATGTCCTTGTCCTTCACGACTTCAATTACTTGGTGATACTCTTCTTCTGCTTTAACTAGTTCTGTATTGATATTCAATACGTCTTCAATTTTTTCGTCTACCGATTTTTTCATCTGTCTTCACCTTATGCATTATGGTTCACCTGACTCAGTTGATTGAGTGAAACCAAAATCACCAGTTAGTAATCCGTCACTAGGATTGTCTGCGCTCTGTGTTGTTACACCATCTGCCAAAGACGAACCATCTGGATTTGTATTATTTACGGAAACGACAGTAGAAGAAACAAGTTGTCCACCCTTAACTGCACCGTACATGTTACCTTTCATTGAGAAAGATAGTGTCCAAACAATAGAACGTCTTGTTTCAAAATCACCATCGTAAATATCTTCTTGTGTAAGACTATTTAGTATAATCGGAATGTCACGAGTAACATCCAATTCTGGGAACTCTTTAATCGTAACAGTGAAATGGGGGGTGAAGTATGGTAGAATCTGTTCTAGAAGTTGAGTACCATCATCCGCATTCTTAACCATAATATACAACGAAAAATCAAAGTTATATGGTACTGGCATGTATGCGTACTTGACTCCCTCACCATCTTTCTGGTTGGAAATTCTACCCAAAGAACTTAACTTTCTCTCTGAGTCATATGTCAAGTTGTCCATCTCAAATGCCATGCGAGGAAGAGACATTCCGCTATCTTGCTGAAATCCACCCGCATCTAGTCTTGCTAGAAACTTTTGTTTTGGTCCGTATGAGATAGGGACTTTACGTCTTTCCTTCTCATTACCATTTTCATAAAAATCACGCACATACAAATTGTTAAAGAGGTTACCGAATACGATAACCATCTTCTTAATAGATGCATGATAGAATGTATGTCCTAATGCCATTAATAATCCTCACTGAATGGATTGTCTTCTGTGAAGTCAATGATACTATCTGCTTGAGTTTCAAGTGTCTTGTTGTCTGTATCACCAACTGCTTCAGGGAATACCATAGTTTCTTTCACGCCTAAGACATATGACGCACCACTAGTGTCGCCAATAACAGTATTACCGCTTGTAAAGTTACCTGATACGGATTTTACTGTAAGAACATCTGTGTCTGGATTCCAATCTGAAACGACTGCTTGTGAAGTTGCATTTGCAAGGTCATCCCCTTGGTAGACTGATTCGCCAAGAGTGAAGTCACCAGAACCTGAACCCAATGTTAGTTGGATAGTGTATATTTGGGCAGTGACATTATCGTCAATCTCTTCTACACCAGTTTCAACTGTCTCGCCAGAATATGAGAATAGTTCTGTGGACAATCTGTAGATATATGCTTTACCTATTTGATAATAAACTTCCTCATCCTCTACAAACTTAATCTCCATGATAGCATCTGTAAGGGGGAAGTATAGTAAGTCACCTTCTCTTGGTACGTTAAAACCAACATTCGCAGAAGTTGCTTCTTCCGCAAATCGAGTGACTGATACAATAAAATCTTGAGTATCTTTAATCTCAACGCCAAACTTTGACAACAAGTCTCCATCCCCTTGGAAACCATCGACACCTTGAATGTATGCTTCAATGGTAAACTCTTCATCAAATACTGAGTTTCTTACTTCATTGAAGATATCATCAACGTATGCGTAGGAACGAGGAATGTAGCGCACATCTTGTCCATAGATTTGAATGGACTCAACCACCAAATCGTTGGTTAAAGATTGCTCTTCGACATTTGTGTAAAAGTTGAAATGAGGATTAGTTGCCATGCTTCATCACCCTTGGAAGAAGTCAACTGGCAATTCATGTCTTAATTGCATCTGTTCTTCTAGTTCTGCAATTTCAGTTTTTGCTTCATCTAAGATAGCACGACCATTCATGGTGACACCACCTGGTAGTGAAATGCCCTCATATTTTGACACGTTCATACCCCACTGTTCTTTAACGAGTGCGGTACAATATTCTCTTAGGAATCTATCTCCCCAAATCTGAGGAAAAGTTGTTGGGTCAATAACCTTATAGCATTCGATAATAATGTATGAATCTACTACGAGATTGTCAGACCAATTCATGTCCATGTAAAGTCTGTCAGTATGTCTTTCATGTCTAATTGGTGTAGTACCATTAAACAAGTCGTCAAGCATCGTTAGATGTTGACGCATAGAAACATATTGGGATGCAGATACGGAAGTGAAATCGAATACGTCATTTAGATGCATCTGATAACGCACATCAAACATGCTTGAAGATGCGGTTCCGTCATCAATGCTTAATACACGCACAACAGTAGTCACACTATTGTCTAGTGAGATATACTCATTGTCGATATCTGCTTGAGTGACTTGATGCTTGACGTAGGTACGAGTGATTGCGTCAGAGTGATATTCTTGAAAATACTCTAATGCATCATCTATTCTGTCTTCTACTTGTTGGTCAGACACGTTAATTTGAATAACGCCCTTACCTAATTTTCGAAGGCAATATTCCTTAAAGTCTGCTCTAGATGTGGGTGTTGCCATAATTCTCCATACCTTTGATTTAATGGTTCTCTATAGTATTTATCACACAACGAACCACCACACAAAAAGAAGTGTGGGGGTTTCCCCCCACACTGTTTTCTTACGCTTGTGATTCAGACCAAGAAATCTTACCAGTTACGAAGAATGGTGCGGTACCAGAGATACCAGCAGTTGACTGTGGTTGAACCGCAACAGTCAACAAGTCAGGACCGTTCGGGAACACACCGTCACCACCTAGAATTGAGTTACCAAGTTCTAGTAGTTCAGTCAAGTCGATTTCGATAGAACCAGCAGATGCTTTAACTGAGTAGATTGTAGTACCGCCCTCTAGAGTATCGCCATGGTTATGGTCAATAATCTGTGATAGAGATGGAGATTCTGCACCTTGGAATTCCGCATTTGAAGGAATTGCGTTAAGGATTAGGAACACTTCCAAGTCATCGTTTGAGGTAATACCAGCACTTCTTAGTCTCAACTGCATACGGTTAACGATTTCACGCTCACCAATCGCACCAGTTAGTGAAGAGTCAACGGAAGGCGCAAGACGTAGTGAAACCAATGGAATTGGTTGGTCAAGAGCAATCGCACTAACTTCACCGTTGGTGATAGTTGTTGCAGAAGCAATATCTGACAATGATGGTTCGTTGTTACTTGCAGGATATGAAGTGTACACTTTAGAAGTCGCACCATCCAATTTAACCTGTGTAACATATGTTCCCTCAGGGAATGTGCTTCCTTGAGAAATCTGTGAACCAACCACGGTTGCAGTAGCATCTGCCAATGAACATGGTAGGGCGTATACGAACACACGCTTACCGTTCAATGTGATAACATCGAATGATGAAATCGCATTGGTGCTGAATGTTCTGCTTGCACCGTTGGTGAAGGCGAAAGGTTTACTGTTACGAGAGAACAAGTATGCCTTATCGTCATCGAATCGTCCATCCATGATGATTGAGGTACCGAAGTGGAATAGTGTTGGCGCAGTAGTTGCGTTAGGACCATTCTCAATCTCATAGCGACCTGGAAGGTTACCAGAACGGAAGTATGATTCGCCTAGACGGTTGTTGTGGATGAACTGGTGGACGTATCTGATATGACCGTTTCTGTCTTTGAAACCGAAACGAACTTTACCAGCACCGTACCAAGAGTAATCCGCATAACACATCTGAATCTTAGTTGTGTCTAGTTTATAACCAGTAGGACCGTGACCATCACACTTGTCGATGTTCCAATTTGCTTGTTCTACTTTGCGGTCTTCTGTCTTAGTTGCTTTAATACCAGAAGATGTTACACCACGATATGCAGGTTGTACAACCATACGCAAGTCACTTGATACTTCAACAACTTTGTATGACTGTCCACGGATAACAACCTTATCACCTGCGTTTACTTGAGTAGTAAACGAAGTGTTGTTACCAGTAACAACTTGTGAGTTACGAGTTGCAGTTACAGAACCTGCCAACTGAGTTGTAGATGAACGAACCACTGTGTAGATTTTCTGACCATCGAATTCGAAGAAGAATCCGTTTTGGTCATCGAACATACCAGCACGAACATATGAATCAGTCCAACCAGCACGAGTGTATGCAGGGAAACCAGATGCTTTTGCTTCGTCTGGTACTGAACCCATTTCATATTCGAATGTGAATTCATCAATCAAAGCAGAAACTTCAAAACGTCCGTTATATGGGTTGTTTGCACCAGCAGATACTTCTGCACCGCTTACGGTAACAACGTCACCTACTCTCAAGTTATGTTGTTCTTGAGTGATAACACGGGCAGTTGCTGAGTCTGCTTTAATCAACTCACGCATAATGCGAGGTGGGTTAAAGTTAATTGCAAGTGAGTTTTGAATACCCTTACCAGATTGGTAACGGAAGTATTTACGAGACTGACGAACAATCTTAGAGTCAGGTGAGGTACCAGCAGTAATATCAACACCACCGTCAAATGACTTGTGGAGTGAGTAACCGTCTGGACGTAGCATCAACTGAGTGGTGAAGAAATATTCTGAGGCAGAGGAAACTGTCTCTTCGAATGTTTCAAACACACGCATTTTTTCGTTAGTCTGAATGTCACGAACTGTCATTGAGTACACATAATCAGCGCCTTTAACGAAGATTCGGTCAAAACGCTTGAAGGTTGTCAAGAACTTGGTACCAGAACCCTGAATGCTTGATTCACCACTGTTGAAGGTGATAAGACCTTGACCAGAGATTGCTTTAACCAATGAACGTGCTTTTAGTGTATGGGTACCAGTTTGTGCAGTAACACCAGTTTCAATGTTGTTCAATGCAGAGTCAGAAGAAACTGCGAGTTTAATTTCAGTTGAACTTACAACAATGACGTTAAACACATTGTCGGTTTCATCTGTCAACATTGAAGTGTTGCCAGTACCTGGGTTATATGAAACAATCTCACCAGTAATCAAGTTGTGTTCCGATGGGAAAGTAATAGTACCAGTAATTTGGTCAACGTCAGTACCAGTAAATGAGTATTCACGAGCAGGAATCTTGAAGTCTGTTTCAAGAATAAACTCATCTGGTGCTGGAATTGAGTCAATAATTGCAAACACACCATCGTATGCACCACGGAGTGAGTCAACCAAGAATTCTTGTTCGCCATCAACACCAGTTGCGTTAAGAACAATAGTACCAGTTGCACCAGTGATGATGAATCGAATTTCCCACCAGTTGGACATAGAACCAATTCTGCGGTCAATTCGTGATGTTGGGTCAAAGGTTACGTTGATACCTAGAACACCACCGTTGTCAACCAACAATGGAGTAACGTCTTTAGTTACCCATGTTGAATCGTTACGGAAGGACTGAGTATCAGCACCACCAGTACGACCAATGAAGTATTCAGTTGCATCCGCAAAAGTAATTTTAACATATTCACGAGTTTCGTTGAAGTCACCACGGTATTGAACACCAGTGATTGACGCACCAGTTGGAGTAATACCAAGTGGAGTTTCGAAGTCGATGAATCGGTTAGTAATTGTATTGTTGTTGGCAGCACCTGTTACTGCTGTAGTAGCACTAGCAGAAGTGTCAACAGTTTGGGTTAGGGTCAAACGAGAGTCGTTTACACGGTTCAAGTTGTATGCAGTACCGTTAACAACACCAGTTAGAATGTCTGATACAATGTAGTAATCGAATGAAACGAAGTTACTATCTGAATCTGGGTTTCCAACAGAAATCGCAAGGTCATAGTCATTGTCTGACTGCAATTGTCCAAAGACAGTATCATCATTAGATACAGTAAACGTGATAGTACGAATGTCTGGGTCAGTTGCATCGTCATATACAGGAGTAATATCTGTAAGTACGGTTGCACCGCTTGCAACTTCTGACCAAGTACCAGCATCTTTTACCCAAAGACTTGGACGGTCACCTGTTGCAACAGAAGTCAAACCTGAAATATCAAATTGATATGCTTGGTTTCTGTAGACACGAACTTGTGCATTTGGAGCATTTTCGCCAAGGTTCTTACCGTTTAGAGTAATTTCACCTTCTGTTTCTAGCGCACCAGTGTAGACAACTGTTGCATCTTCATTGTTACCAGAAGCAAGGTAAGTTGCTTGTGATTGTGCAACAATCTTGTGGTTGTTCACATAGATTGTGTTATACAATTCGTTTTCTTTGTTGAAAGTAATTGTAAAGTTATCTGGGAAGTCCACAATATCGTCTGTATTTGGAGAAATATCCAATGTAATACGGAACAAGTCGGGTGATACTGTAGCAACAGTTACGTCAAACTCAGAAGCAGAAATTTCTGTAACTGCACCAGCAGAAGACGCAAACTTAAATCTTTGTCCAGCAGCATAGTCTGTTGGGTCAACGATAACAGTTGCAGTTTGTCCAGATTCAATACCGTGTCCAACTTCATAAATTGTGTTTCGGTCAGCATTAAGGTTCTGAGAGAACATGTAGTAAACATGCGAACCTTCACCAGCAGACAAGTAAATCAAACGGTCTGAGTCATCGCCCATGTTAAAGTTGATTCGGAATGAACCATCTGATAGGACGTTTCGACTAGAGATTAGATGTTGTCCAGTAGATGATAGTACGTTTGTACGAACAGGTTTAACTGTACCGTAACGAGAGTTTGCGTTATCTGAACGAGTTGCATATAGGTCACGAGCAGCATCCGCATCAATCGCACCACCAGTTGGTGTCTTACCTACGAAAGCAAGAACACGGTCTGGGTTAACACCACCAAGACCAAAACCACTTGGGTCAAGTGCAAGGTCAGCACCAGAATCCGCATAGAAGTTTGCTTTGAATAGTGCTTGTGAAGTTGGGTCTAAATCTAGACGGAAATACCATGTAACCCATGAAGATGCGCCAATCAAGGTGCTTGATTCGTTCAAGTCATAACGCAATGTACCAACACCGTTACCGTATGTTGTACTTGTGCTTAGATATGCAGCAGTAACGTCAAAACCATCGTTCATTTCGGTTGCAGATTCACTATCAATATAGAATGATTCTGGGTTGTTAGGACCTGTACCGATTACGAAAGAACCGTTACCTTCTGGACGATAGAATGTGACTGTTGAGAATTCGTCTGCTGCTTCAAGGTCACCGCCACCTTCACCAACACGGTCAAGGAAGATACGAGTACCGTTAGCAATCAAACCATCCAAATATCCACTGTGACCACCAAAGAGGTTACCAACATAGAAACCAAATTGGTCTTCGCCATTCATCTGGTTACGCATTCTTGCAGAAGTTGCTTTGTAGCGGTTTGCAGTTGTTGCGGTTGTAGGACCTGCGTATGATTCGTCAGCAGTACCATAGTTGGTAGAGTTTGCTTGTGACACTTTGTTGTACTCAGTGTACAACTTGTCCATACGGTTATATTCTTCACGAATCTTATATACGAGACCTACACGACAAGTACCTTTAGCGTTTAGAGGTTGTGAAAGAGTAACCTCTGAACCAAGAGTATAGTTTGAGTGTAGTTTGATTAGGTTTTCATCAATAACTTCAACGAAGTATACTGTACCATCATTCAATCCCATATCGCTATCGCCAAGTACAGGAGTATTGAACAATAGACAGAAACGGTCACCCAATCCATGTCCTACCCACTCTAGAGTATTGTTTGCAACATTAACATATGTTGGGTCAATATAATGTGAGTGAGTTGATTGGTGGTCCCAAGTTACTAGTTTGTTTTGACGGACGTTTGCACGACCAGTGTCTTCGCTTGCAACAACATCAATAGAAGTTGTGAAAACTGAATCAGTATCAATATATGGACGACCATCAGGTGCAGTTGCTTGTGGGTCAGCAATAATTAGAGACTTTGGTCCAATTGTATTGCGGAGATAAACTTTAGTACCTAGAGCAAAACCGTGAGTTTCTTCTGTAGTAACATCAATCTTGGAAGGTGAACCACCATCTGTTTGTGCGCCATCAATTACGGAAATTGGGAGAGGACTTCCTTCAAAGAATTTCGCAGGAACGATAGTAGTATAACCACCAGAGATATCACCAGTAGTTGTTGCTGGAACGTCTAGTTCGAAGAAGAATGTGTAATCACCGTCAACACCAGAGATGGTGAAGAAACCTTCTGCTTGATAGTCATCCAAACCTTGAACTGAAACTGGGTTGCCCAATTCCATACCATGAGCAACACTTGTTGTAACTTTAACTTGCTTGGAACCCGCAACTGCGTCAACAGACACGATACCATCAATTGGTTTGTCACCAGATGAAGAGTAAACAGTAGGAATGTTGTTTACGGATTGAAGTGTTTCCCACTTAGTTGACTGTAGACCATATTCGAAGTCGGTGTCAATCAAGTTACCTGGGTTGGAAACACGAATTTTACCAACACCGTCTAGAAGGTCTTCTGCGACTGTTACTGCTTCGTTTTCTACGTCTACGAATACTTGGATTACGTCACCAACCGTGATATCTGCATCATTAGCAGTATCGTAATCTAGGGTAACTGTAGTTTGTTCTGTTACTTCTGAGAAAGCAACGCTACCCATGAAGTTTCGTGAATTAAATTGATACAGAGTCTTCGCAGCAGTAACGTCCGTAATAAGAAGAATATTCTCCTTGTGGTGGTTACCATTGAACGAGACTGTACCATTCGCCTTGTCGAAAGTGACATATGCTGATGGAATTAAATGTCTTGCCATTTGTTTTTTTCTCCCAAAGAAATTTTTACATTAAGATTATATAAATCTATTTATACAACAAACTTAACCGCCAAAACCAATATGATATGCGGTAATATAGTCACGGATGTCTATATCTTGCACTCGTAGTGTACCACGAATATTGATATCGTCAGCAAGTTTGCTTGATTGAACTGCTTCATCTGCAATACGGACAGTTGTAATTGCGCCATCAGCATCCAAAACGTTTACGACATTGATAATGTCGTTTGTTCTAGTTACCCATTGAGTAATAGAGTTTGAGTTGTTAATTGTAGAGATTGCCATATGATTCTCCTTGGTTATCCTTTATTTATAAGTTGACTGAGCATAGATTTAATGTCGCCTATATCTGCTTCTAGACTATTTAGGCGTTCTTCATTTCTCTTTGCTTGCTCTCGGAGTTTTTTCTTTTCCAGATACTCCTCTATCGCCTTATCGTCAACACGGAATAAAGCACCAGAATACTCATCACGAACCAAGTCATCTCTTTCTACCACCCCCAAGAACTGTTGTTCTTGAGGGGGTTCAAACTTCTTCTCTACCAAAGTCTTATCTGGCATTATGTACTACCTGTTAATACTCTCAAGTCTTGACAATATGGGACTCTTGATTTATTGTCTGTGAAGAGACAGACTTTAATTGCAAAAGTCACAAAGTTATTAAATTCAACACCATCTCTGTTTGTATAATTGACGGTACCGTCTGCTGGTTTCCACTCTAGGTCAACCGTATCACCAATATACTCAGAATATGTAGAAGCATTTTGTGAAGTCATTCTAACATATGGTGTTTCATCGAATGCAAAATCATCACCTGGTGCAAGTACCTTGTAGTAAACTGCAATTTCAGAACCACGAGGTTTGTAACAACGCATTCTCACTGAGATGTTATCAGAAGCAACACGGTCTTCTGGAATTGTTACTTGCTTAGTAATGTATCTTGCTTTAGCGTTACCGCCAAGTGCGCTTGTCTCACCAAAGATGGAGAATACAGGAGCAACTTCGCCAGAACCCGAAGCATCAACAGTCAACACTGGTGTTTCGTAATACTTCGAACCCTTGTTAGTAACACGGATACCGATTAGGTCACCTACATTATATAGTCCTTCAAATTGCTCAGTATCTTCAACAACAAGTGCTTCACCTATCCAACCAGAACCAACACCTGTCATAACAAGTCTACCGTTAGCAGTAGTTGGTGGGTCTGCTGGGTCATACCCTTGACCTGGTGCAATCATCACAATGTCCTCAGAAGAGATTGAACCATCATTGATTTGTTGGTCAATGAATAGTACACGACCTGGTTCAATGTCTACCACTGGAGAAACGTCTGGGTGATTAGAAGACAAGTTATACTTCAAGAAGAATGTACCTGCTTCAGGACCCGCTGCCATCTCTCTGTTCAAGAAGACGTTATCATCTGGAATGTATTCAGTCCAGAAATTGTCAATTGCTTCCTCTGGTTCCAAATCTTCATCCGAACCATTGGCAAGGTTTGTACCCTTGTAGTAGTATTTAATTTCAGTTGCATCACTTGGGTCAATTGTCTCAACCATAGTTTTGAACACTTGATATGGATACAATTCTTCCATTTCGTATTGTCCAAGAACTGCTTCACCAACTGCTGAGGTATCAAAGTTCGCCTTGTACATACGGAACATCAAGTCTTGTGTCTGTTCAGCAGTCCAAGTAGATGCGTTCTGAGATTTGAACAAAGAACCAGCATATGGTTGCTCTGTGATTCGGTTAGACGAACCAAGAATCTCTTTACCCATCTCTGAGATATAAGTCTCATAGTTGTTAGAGTTAGACAACAACACCATTGCATATTCACCTGGTTCCAGATATACTGGTGAAGGGAATGCTACGCTTGTTGGAGCAGCAAGAACTGATTCGTTATCGAATGGGTTCTCTGGCAACACAACATCCGCAGGTGGAATATCCACTTTACCAAACGGAACAATAAGTGCGCTATCTGGGTAACCGTTATTGGTAGGACGAATCTGTACGGATACAGGTAGGTCACTATCCTTACTACGGAAGAACAAGTCTAGTTTAGTGATGAACACACCGTTAGGGTGCTTAGTTGCATCAACTAGGAATGATTCTGCCACAGGGTCATACCATCCAACAACTCGACTAGAAACTGCCCTCTTAGTAACCCTTGTTACCGCAGAACGTACTGTACGAGTTTGTGTAACAGTCTCACGGATAAGACCTGGTACACGAGTCGTAATAGTGGTGTTCTGCATAACCTTCTTCTGTCCACTTGCACGATAAGTCGCATCAGCAGAAGTAGTTGCATCCACTGGGTCTGCCTTGTTAGGGTCATCTAGGACACGGAAAGTACGCTCACCAGTTTTGAATCGCAATCCATTCTCGCCTTGGTTTGGAAGGTTAAACACACCAACCAAGTTACCAGCGGCATCAGTTACAAGTGCATCGCCTTCTTCAGCAGTAGTAATACCACTCAAACGTGCAGTAGGTGGTGTACGAGATACAGTTGCACCATCTGCGTTTTGAGTCTGAACAATAGTACCCTTAATCTCAAGTGTACGAGAGTTGTCAGAAATAATCTGGTCAATCTCTGCTTGAGTACCTGGATTAGTTTCAGTAATAATATCATCTACTGTGCGCTTAACATCATACGTTGCTTGGAACTCAAACTTAATTTCGTAGAAGTTACGCATTGGTCCTGGACCGTAGTTAACTTGACCAGTTGGGTTCAACCAAACACGGATGTACTGCTTACCTTTAACTTCATAAACACCTGCAATGACGTTACGTCCAGTAGGATATGAGGAAGTCCAGTTAGTGTCAGTCTGCCAGTTAGAAGATGCACGAACACCTGGGAAGCGACCAGCAAGGAAACGGTTTGTTCCCCAACGCCACCACCAACGTCTACGCCACCAACGTCTATGCCATCTATAGCGATAGTCTGGGAATCGTACAACGATATATTCGGAACTTGCGTTCAAGTCACCACGGACTTGAATGCCAGTAACACGAAGTGTCTTAGCAGTAATTTGGTTTCCGTTTTCGTCATTACCTAGAATATCACTGATATTGTAAGTATGAACAATACGTCTACGGTGTCTACGACCAACTGCTGGAGACCACTTACCAGAAGTGGTTGCTTGTTGAATGATGGTACGCTTAACGATACGAGTAGAGAATGTTTGCTCAGAAGTCAAACCTTCAACAACAAGTCTTCCGCTAGAACCATCGTGACCTGCAACAACGTTACCACGCCCTAGAATTGTGTTAGGGTCATCAACGTCATATACAACAATTTCTTCTTTCTCTAGGAAACGTCTTTCATATGATTCTGCATCTGGTGCATAAGTCAACTGAGTACCAACGATATCTAGAGTGTTTGCAGGTTTACAGTACGCAGAAACATCTACGTTATCAAACCATGCCCAACAACGAGTATTTGGTTTCATTCCAGAGATTGTGAAGAATACTTCTTTTGCTCTCATCCATGGAATGATTGTAATATCTACAACCTTGTTACCCAAAGACTTCTTAACAGTTTTCATACCCCAACGAGTACGAACACCAGTACGAACCTGCTTACGAGTTGTTACTGTAGTTTGACGAGTAACAGCAGAGGTTTTACGAATAACCGCACGACCACGAACAGAACGTGATGCAGCAGAAGTAAATGATGGGTCACGCCATGTGGTTGAACTGATACTTGTCTTGGTGTTTGTAGTTTTACCTGTCCAAGTTGTCTGCCAGTTGTTCCATTGAATACCAACACCGTTTGCACGATTAGCACGAGTGTTACGGTTCATGTTATCAATAATAGCACGATACGCATCGTTCTCACCACCGATGTTTACGTTAACTGTTGGACGTTGTTCTGTCTCAATCCAGTTATCGGTGTGAGGTGACAATTCCATTGTACCCAAGAAGGATGCAATGTTATATGGGTTAACGTTAATTGCTTTAGAACAAAGTGGAATATCAACAAACAATTCAGGTGTATATGGTAGAGTAATCAACTCACCAGTTACTTGAACGTCATTTGAAGAGTCTTCATCATACTCCATTGAAGATTGGTATGTCTCAAATGGTGGACGAAGTTCACCTTCTTCAAAGTCGATAGAACAGTCATGGTCTGCGTTAGATACGTCACCAATTTGGTGTCCGTTGAAACCATCAACGAGCATACCAGTTTTTAGACCAATTGAACCATCTGGGTTTGTAATTGTTAGACTGTCTGCTTCTGTTTCTAGAGCATTCAATACAGTCATGTATTCTAAGTCTTGTAGACGAACTTCAATATCCGCAATATCACGAGAAGTGTAGTTCTTCTGTGGGATATATTCATGTAGTACGTCATCTGCCTCAAATGTATATGCTGGAACATCCAATAGGAAGAGCGTCATTGTGCGCTCTGCTTCAGGTGGATATTCTGGGCGAAGTGAAGACACACCTTTGATTAGGCGAAGTTTTTCATCTTCTGTAATTACGAGTCTGTCTCTACGGTCTAGGTAGTATGAGAAGTCAACATCAACAGTAGACGTTGGAAGTGGTAGTAGTGAACCTTCCAAGTCAGTGTAAGTTGTGATGTTTGAACCAGCGGCATCAATAACATCGCCAGAGATTAGTGCATCTCTACGTCTGCCACGGAAGTCAAGAACGTTTCTTAGTTCATACAATTGACCAGTAGTAGTTGAACTGAATTGTGGAATTTCTGCGTAGTCCACATCAGTATATGAGTTTACTGTGAACACACCAGTTTTACCAGAGGTAATGTGTTGGAAGTATCTAAATTGTACAACCAACTGACCTACTGGTTCTGTGCTTCCAGCATTAAATGTGATTGAACCATAGTCATAGTAATTATCTTTTTGACCACTATTCAAAGTATAGTTTGATGCTACGTTAGGGAATGCAATTTCGCCTTCGGCATCAATCAAGTTACCATTAGTATCAATAGTGTAGTCAGCAATTGTGATACCATTTTGAAGGTCACCAGAATCCCACATACCAACAATCTTCCAAATGTCAGATGTGTATAGAGATTGTGTTGGGTTAGTTCTGAACGATGGAGTCTCAATAGTTAGAGTCTTAGTCGCAGTTGCTTTTGATTTTTCTGCACCATTGTTTACGTTTAGTGTAGCAATGACGTTGAATGTAGTACCAGTAGTTGGTGCTACTGCATTACCACCTGGGTCTGTCGCTGGGAACTGAACACGAAGAACGTCTGCTGAATCGTCTGGACGGTTAAGGTCAATTGATAGATTGACACCAGAACCATATCCCAAGTCAACAAAGTCACCAGGACCGTATGTGTAACCGTTGGCATCGGTGAAACCACCAGATGCAATTTGTACTGTGTAGTAAAGTTGTGCTACTGTATTTGAAATTGTACCACCGCTTGGGTAGAACAAGTTGTTGCTATCAGCAGAAACAATAGGTGCTGAGTTTACAGTATCAACTAATGTAATATTAGTAAATAATTCTTGATATGAATAGTCAAGGTCATCTTGACCACCCTCTGAACCTAGAAGACCACCACTCTTAATTGAACGAATATTTTCATATGGTAGTTCAAAGATTAGTGTGTTGAAACCTGGTTCGAATAGAATTGTTGCGTTATTTTCTTCTTCATTAAATTTACCGTCAACTGCAATTCGTGCAGATACATCAAATGTGTATACACCTGAACTTAGAATCGGAACAACTAGTTGCTCAAGGTCATCAAAACTTCCTTGAGTGACTTTAACTTCATAGATGTAAGTACGGTTTTTAATGTCTACTTCATTACCATTTCCAAAGTCTGTGATATCCTTTTCATGGAAACGCATCATTCGAACTTTGGCAGTACCCAATTTTAATAGTGAGTATGCTGCTTCTGGAATAGAAGTACCCACTGCCATTGAGTTATTTGTGTCACTTGTAGAGAATAGTTGAACAGTACCATCTGCATTGAAAATGTCTATAGCAACATCTGTTTGGTTATACTGTCCAGCAATCCATTCTTCTAGAGTAGCAGAAGCATAGACATTATTGATATTAGTAGTACCTTCTAGTCGGTACCATCTTTCTCCAGCAGTTGTGTCATCCCAATAACCTTTAATTACACCCCAACGGTTACCGCCAGACAAACCAATTCTCATAACATGAGTACCGTCTGTCTTAACAACAGTTTCAGTTGAAGTTGCTGTAAGGTCTGTATTACCAGTTTTAACCCAAAGTGTATAAACATCCTCTAGGTCACTGTTAAGAGTTAATAGGTCAACTTGCTCTTGGTCACCAACAGAGAAAACTCCATAGTGACGGTTTGTGATAACATAGTTACCGAATTCAACACCAATATTGTTACTTTCTGCCACATCATATTCTCGTGCCTTATCAAAAGGAATAAGAGTCTGTAGTGGAGTTTCAAATTCTCGACCAACAACATACGCACGACCTGGACCAATATCCAAAGTCAGTTTTGTATCATCGCTAACATGGTCAATAACATCAAGTGTGAATGGTTCGACAACAAAGTTACCATGAATATCATAGATGGTTCTTGCTAGTTCATCGCCAAGCGCTGAGTAAAGCGGGAACTTAACATGCTTTTCAAGTCCACCTTGATTGAAACGTGCAATCTCAATAAAGTCAATATCAGAAGTACCTGCGATAACATCCGCTGGGTCATTTAGGTTCGTAAAGACTTCCTTACGAATCAAATCCAAATCCATACGGTATCTGTGACCACCTGGTGCGGTATAGTTGTAAGAACCTTCCGCTGGGTCTAGTAGTGTGTTATCATCATCTTCGTCAACAATTGTATGTGTAACATTCAAACCAACACGACAAGTCGCAGGATGGTTACCGTCATACTGAGATGCAATTGGAATTGTTTGTGCTTCCACAAACACGAAGTGGTCATTAATATAAAATACACCATCATCAATAGATACAAGTGTTGCTTTACCTTCTCTACCGCCACCCGCTACACCAGTTTGGACTGAGGATGAAACCTCAAGCAATGGGGTTTCGAGACTGTCGGTCTCTAAGTATAACCACTCAGTACCGACAGTCCCAGAACCCGCCACTAGTGTGACGAACAACAACGGAGGTGAAGTATCCGTAGCAGCACGAAAATCATTAACGAACCAGCGACAACTCTCAAACTCTGTAAGAGGGAAGTTTGCATTGTTTTTAGAACGAACGAACTTACCTTTCAAAGATTGAAGGGTTGCTAAACTAACTTCCTCACCTTCAAATTGTCCTTGCAAAACGATATACTGTGCATTCTCGTTAACAGAGGACATAGCACCATACACAATGCTACCGTTACGGTAAATACCTTCACCGAAACGACCAATCTGATTTTGAATAATAGATTGGAGTTGGGTCAATTCCCTTGCTTGAACCGCATAACCAGGACGGAACAGAATCTTTAGAAAATTCTTGTCCTCGCTAAAGTCATCGTAGTATGGGTTAATATTAAAGTTAATTGGCATAGTTCTCTTCTCGCTGTCCTAAGATTTCCGTTAATCTACGGTTTGATATTACAAATATTTATATCGAAGAAATCCAACCTTAGAATTCAACGATAAGTTTAATATCTTCAATCTGGTCAGCAGCACGAGTAATCGGTCTACGATATTCCACATACAAGATATCACCGCTATAACGGTTTAGGTCACCACCATCAACGCCACCTGAATCAATTGATGCAGTTGCAGCAGAATCACCACCAGTGATTACTTCACCAGCAACGAATGAACCAACAACGTTGATTAGAGAAACGATTCCGTTTCCAGTATCCCATGATAGGACTTTACCAACTGCGCCAGAAGTACCACCAGTTACGATTTCGTCTTCCAAGAATACACCAGAAGCACCAGTAACAGTTAGGTTCCAATCTTGAGCGTAGGTGCTGTTAGAAGCAACTGCGTCATCGACTGACTGAGTTGGGTCACGAAGGATACCAATCTTACGGTAGTCGTTGTTTGTTGGGAAGTTACCACCTTCACCATACTCAAGGCGAGAGTTTAGCATTACATAGAAACCACCAAGTTCATGGATTGGGTCAGATGCGTGACCGCCTTTTGGTGCAATGATTGCACGGGCAGAAGCACCAGAACCAGTTGAGTCGGTGATAGTAATGTTTGCATATGAGTATGCAGAACCACGGTTCTGAACAGTGATAGCAGTAATAATACCGTTGTCAACAGTTGCAGAAGCAGTAGCAGAAACACCGTCACCAGAGATGGTGATAGTTGGTGTACCAGAGTAGTTAGTACCACCCGCAGTTACTAGGATAACGTCAATTGCGCCATCAGTAGCAGACTGAGAAACAGTACCGTCTGCACGAACTGGAACCCACTCAGGTGTTACGAACTTGAGTGTTTCAGCGGCAGTGATTGTGTACATGTATTGCCACTTGTACGCATCTGCGGTTGTGAATGGGTCTGCGGCAGTACCAGTAGGTTCTACGGTTGAAGCAGAGTCACCATTGTTAAAGAGACATTTGTAAACGTCATATGAAGAGTTTACAACATAGAACTCTGAACTGAACAAAGCAGCATCTTCATGGTCATACTGTGCGTATGTGGTACCAGAAGTCCAATCATAGCGAGGGATAACGTGTGATACCTCACCAGATTGTACACGCTTGGCAGAAATCATGTCACGCCAATGGTCAAATTCTGTTTGGTCAAATGAGTCGATAGGTGTAGGTGGTGTTACGTCATCACCTGTTTCACCTGCGTTTGTTCCCCATGGGTCTACACGCCCAATGAAGAGATACATGTTGGTTGCAGCGGTCTCTGAGAACGCTTCAACAAACTGTTCCGCATTATGTAGACGGAACTTGCTAGTTACGATTGCTGGCATTTTTTATTACCTCCGAAGTGTTAAAATTACCGAAATGACATTTTCTTTATAGTGTCACTTCTATTTATAATCAAAAAATCAATGTTTTTCCGTTGTTTTATATCAAAACTAAAAACCATATCATAGTATTTAGTAGTCATCGCATCATAGTGTACCGATAATGTTGTCTTCACTGTCTCTAATATATCCTGTTAGAGAAGTGGTTACCAACTGTGAGTTAGCAATACTTCTAATTGGAGTATTGTCTGGGTCAAAACTGCCAATGCTCTGTTGGGCGATAGAAACAATTTTGAACGGAACCATTTGCTTACTGTTGGTAATGTTCTGTTCATCTCTACCTTGCATCTTCACATTGTATGCAGATTGATTTCTCATATATCTTGTCGATTGTAAAGTTGTAGATACTTTCATATCCAACTGTCGAATCGACATGATTTCAATTCTTTGTTCTTCTGTTGAAACCCCAACGTAAACCATTGGTACGCTCAACTCTTTAACAACATACTCTACAGGAATATTTCTGTAGAAAGTATCTCTTGGAACCACAATCAAAGATGTTGGGTCTAATGCTCTGATAGCAGAGTTACCATCTAGACTTCCAATCAATACATCTTGGTAATCACGAATCTCTTTGAGACCGATTGTGATTGTAAGTTCGTTTGTCTTAACTTCAACTGGTCTCGCAATCACTTCAACTTCACGAGGTGAAGTCAATAGATAATTGTGAGTTGTCCAATGTCTGTGAACCTCACGTTGTACATCGACTCTCAAATCCGCATTCAATTCGATTGTCGGATTCATCAATGTAGCAGTATTTAGTAGGTTCTCATGGGGTTGTCCAGTGATGGTACTGACAGGTCTCCAATCCGCACCGCCCATAACAGAGTCAATCAAAATCTGAATTTCGTTAGTCTTCAACTCAACGAACTGTGGTGTGACTGCAACCGAATGAGGATGCATCAACATGAATGTATGTGTCTGAGTTTGTCTATGAATCTCACGAGTA
>Ga0255752_10001255_pt1 | contig 29712 bp, 21 predicted proteins | sample 011ome_25_FD_179952 | JGI IMG/M metagenome (GOLD analysis project Ga0255752, IMG submission 179952) | Coastal salt marsh microbial communities from the Groves Creek Marsh, Skidaway Island, Georgia - 011512CT metaG (version 2) | ecosystem: Environmental > Aquatic > Marine > Intertidal zone >... | reverse complement strand
ATTTGTATTAAGTGTTAGATCACCTGTACCTGTAGTTGTAATTGTTACATTTTCACCACTAGTACCTATTGCTACTGTATCTGTACCAAGGTTTACATTTCCTGTTCCATGTGGTATAATATCAATATTAGCATTAGAAGTTGAAACAATATCACTACCATTTACATCTAAATCACCACCCAACTGAGGAGTTGTATCGTTTGCTAGATCGGTAAGACCTGTTTCATTGAATTCGTATATTACAAGTATGTCACCTGTAGAAGCACCTGATGCTAATACGACACTTGTACCTGTTGTTGCTGTGTAGTCTGTTGCGTCTAGAAGAACACCATTTAGATATACAGCTATATTTCCTACTGTATATAATAAACTTTCTGAGTTATCATCATTACCTGAGAATGATGTTTGAGCATTTGTTGCTGTGTATTTGAAATAGTCAAACGGGTTTGTACCTTCAAAAGAAATGATGTATAATATATCATTAGCTGAAGCTGCTGATCCTAATACAACACTAGAACCATTACTAGCTGTATAATCAGCCGCATCTAGTAATACACCATTTAGAAATACTTGAATTTGTCCTGCTGTATAAGATAAAGTTTTACTGTCAGCATCTGAACCTGTAAATGTGGTTTGACTACCTGATGCAGTATACTTATATGTACTATGAGCGAATGCTGATGAAGTTGGTGCTGATGAACCTGTTAATTCTACGATTGAAGAAGAACCCGAAACGGTTTTCTTCATGTACATCTTTCCGTCGTAAGTATTAAGAGCTATTTCTCCTAATTCTATATCCGAAGTACCTGGTACAGCTCCCTGCGTAGCAGAACGCTTTAATTTAATGTTTGTTGCCATTGTTCCCGCCTATTTAGACTATGTTCAATCACTTAACTCTATATAGAGTCTTTATATAAATTAATTAGAGTTATATAACTCTTTCTGTATAAAACTATTTATAACAGTTAGTATGTACCACCGTCAATAGTTGTAGTCCATTTAGGAACGCCACTTGAGTTTGCTGTCAAGATTTGGAATGATGTAGTTTCTGGTGAACTTCCAGGTGCTGCTGTAACATCTAGAGCATTACCACCATCACCATAAACAATACCATTATCAGTAAATGATGAAACACCTGTACCACCATCTGCTACTGCTAGATCAGTTGATAATGTTAATGAACCGAACTTGGCAGCTGCTAGTGTATGTGATAAATCACCTGTTGAAGAACCTGTGAATGTACCTGTTCCAACTACTAACGCATCGATTGATTCGTCCCAACCGATAAAGACATTAGCATCATCTCCCCTTTCAAGAACTAGACCAACATCTCCTGATGCTGAACCTGATGCTCCGTTAGCTAATTCGATTAACTTATCTGTTATAGTTGTATTAGTTGATGAAACTGTTGTTGTAGAACCTGAAACTGTTAAATCACCAGCAACTGTAACATGACCCGCGAAGGCTGCTGTTGATGAAGCTACTGTAGCATGTGGTGTAAGTGAGAAATGTTCTACTGCTGATCCAGAGATATCACTATAGAAAGCTAGTTTGTTAGCTGTAGTGTTTGTTACTGTCCAATCATCTCCGTCATCATCTCCTTCGTCTGTTTGAAGAAGTAGAGACGCTGCTTCACCTTCTGTTGCTGAAATTGATAGTGTATCTGTATTTGCTACAACATTACCTGTTCCATTAGGTGCTAATATAACATTACCACCACTATCTGTAGATGATATAGTATTACCATCAACTTTAATATTATCTACTCTTAAATCTGTAACAACTGAGTTGGTACCGATTGTGACACCATCAATAGCACCTGAGTCTATATTAACATTTGTAGTTGCTTGTGAATTCATGTTCACAGCACCAGAGAATGTTGTAACTCCTGCTACTGTTAAAGCACCACCTATAGCTGTTGTTGAACTAGCTACTGTTGCATGAGGTGTTAATGTAATCTGTGCTACACTTGAACCAGATATATCATTATTAAATGTTAATGTGTTTCCTGTAGCGTTTACGATTGTCCAATCATCACCATTATCATCACCTTCATCTGTTCTGAACATTAAAGTTGAACTTTCACCTTCTGTCGCTGAGATGATTAGTGAATCTGAACCTACTACTACATTACCTGTTCCGTTTGGATTAAGATTGATATCACCATTTGAATCTGTAGATGATATAATGTTACCGTCTAGTCTTAAATTGTCAACATTAGCTATTGTTAAAGTACCAAGACTTGTAACATTAGGTTGAGCTGCTGTACTTAAAGTACCTACAAATGCTGTTGAAGTAATACTTGTAGCACCTGTAACTACACCTGCATCTACACTAATTGTTCCGTCTAATAAGATAGCTGAACCAGCAGCTGGTTCTAAATTAATAGCTCCACCTGAATCTAGTGTTATTGTAGAACCAATTGCTTCAAAAGTTCCGTCTGCAGTTATAGTAATATTAGCTGCAGCTGCAGCATCGTCTGTAGTTGTTATGTCTAACGCACCATTAGTACCTACTGTTAATGTAGCTGTATCACTAGTAGAACCTGTCATGGTAATTACTTTACCATTGATTGCTACATCATCAACTGTTAATGCTGTTAGAGTCCCTAAACTTGTAATATTAGGTTGAGCTGCTGTTTGAATAGTACCAGTAACATCACCTGTTAGTGGTCCAGCAAATGCATCAGAAGTAACTGTTCCATCAAAGTAAGCGTCTTTGAATTCTAAAGAACTTGTACCTAAGTCAATATCATTGTCTGTTACAGGTCTTAATGCTCCGTCTGCTATAACTACTTGAGCTGTACCTGCTGTGAAGAAAGTTAGAACATCTTCGTCTTGTCCTGCTGCACTTTCTGCTGTAATCTTTGTGTCTTGGTCAACATCAATAACTCCACCTAGTGAACCCCATGAAGAAGCTGCGTATCCTTCAAATTGAGAAGTTGTTGAGTTATATCTTAGTTGTCCTGTTACCGGTGAACTCGCTCTCTGTGCTGTTGTTCCAACCGGTACTTTGAATCCGTCTGTTTTGTTGATATCTACAATACCAGTACCATTTGGTGTTAGTGTCAAATCACCATTTGAGTTTGTTGTAGAAATATCGTTTCCATTGATTGTTACATTGTCAACATTTATAACATCAATTTTAGAATTTGAATCTGTTAGTATAGCACTGTTGGCTGTAAGAGTACCTTTAGTGTGATCTAATAAATCTGTATAGTATTTACCACCTATGATATGAACATCAGCTGCTGATGAACTATTTACGGCTTCTATGTATAACTTAGCACCAGCACCATCGTTAGATGCATCGTATGCATAAGCCATTTCTCCGACAACTAAATCACTTGTAGTAGGTGCTGTAGTCCCGGAATTTCTTTTTATCTGAATAATTGTTGACATTTATTTACCCTTTATGACCCATAAAAACCACCGTCAATACCTGCGGCAGCTTCAAATTTCTGAGTTGTAGCATCAAATACTATTGTGTCACCTTCACTAGGAGTTACCGTTGTTGTATCTACATTTTTTAAATCGTTCAACTCAAAATTCTCTGCAGCTACTTGTCCAATAGCTACCTGTTTAACTTTATTAGTTGTTACTGGATTGACTTTTACTACTATATCTGCCATGTTATGTTCTGCTTACACTCGGTGTTACTGTTGCATGTCCTTCCAATATTCTTGTTTTATCTCCAGAAGAATCTGTAATCAAAACATCATACACATATCTCCCACTATCCATAGCAGCTGTTACTGTATCAGCTAAAGTCAAAGTTATTTGACCTGTAGCTGCAGCTAATGATGTACCAAATGTAGCTGCTATTGAAGAAGACCCATGTGTCTTTCTTATCTGTCCAATAGCTGTATACCCTGTCAAACTAAGAACATCTCCATTAGAATCAGTCAAACTGATTGTTGTAGAGAAATCTGCTCCTTGATCAATGTATAAATTTGATACTGCTGCCATGTCTCTTACTACTATTTATATCTTAGACGATTTTAACTCGTCTAATTCTGTTTTTAATTCTTTTATTGCTTGTATAAGTAATGGTGTTAGTTTATCATACTTAACAGCCTTAGTACCTGTAGGTCTTGTCGCTACTACTTCTGGTAGTATTTGTTCTATCTCTTGAGCAATAATACCTGTGTCTCTTTTTCTCATGAAAGTGTCATCTAGACCACCGTTATCTTCAATAAACTTATCTGTCCAATCAAACATATAACCACCTATTTGATTTATCTTGTCTAAAGCATTATCAATAGGATTAATATTTTCTTTTAGTGTAATATCAGAAGAATAGAATGCTGTGATATCATTAGTCGCTCTAATAGTACCTGTTGTACCACTAGCCGCCACTCCAACACCTAAACTATTAACTTGTCCATTTGAGTTTGTTGAGAAACCACCTGTTGGTCCAGTCGGTCCTGTTGGTCCAGTAGCTCCATCTGACCCATTACTACCTGCAGGTCCAGTCGGTCCTGTTGCTCCAGTTGGTCCTGTTGGTCCCGTAGGTCCAGTTGGTCCTGTAGCTCCATCTGATCCATCACTACCATCACTTCCTGCTGGTCCCGTAGGTCCTGTGGGTCCTGTAGGTCCGTCTGGTCCTGTTGGACCGGCTGGTCCTGCGTTATTAGCTACCCATGAGAATGTACCATCTCCATCTGAAGCTAGAACTTGACCTGATGAACCATCACCTGATACAGCTAATTCAGCTGCTTGTATTATATTAGAAGTAATATGTCTTCTTATAATAGCATTGTCAGCTATTTTTGGTTCAGTCACTGCTAAAGATGCTAACATAGCTGTACCCACAGCTCCTGAACCTATTTCTAAGTCTATAGTACCATCTGAATCTTGATATGTGGCAGTGACGCCTGTTTCAGTATTTGAACTGAACATAGCACCAACTGTATCTTGAATTTCTTCTGATAAATCAATATTAGCTGTACCATCAAAAGCTACACCATGAATATTTCTTGATGAAGCTAATGCCGTAGCTGTAGAAGCATTACCTGTTAATGCACCACTGAATGTTGTTGTTGTTAGTGTATTAGATGAAGGATTAAATGTTAGACCGGTATCTGTTTCAGCAGCTTGAGCTCCTGTTGCTCCGTCTACAAAGACTAGATAATGAGTAGAGTTTTCTGAATTCTGAGCTGATACTGTAAAATCTGGAGCTGTACTTGATACTGTAGCAAATGATAAGTTACCATTTCCGTCTGTCTTTAAAAATTGGTCAGCTGATCCGTCAGCATCTGGTAATGTTAGTGTATAACTAGTACTGATTGTACCAGGTGCATCAATACTTACTGTATGTGAGTTATCATTATCCCAAAATCTAAGATCGTTGACTGCACCACCTGAAGCTCTTACATTAAAGTCACCATAAATATGTGTATCACCAGCTAACTCAATAGTTTCTGCTGTAGTTGGACTAGTTGTAATTGATGTATCAGCATTAAGAACAATACCACCAGTGTTTTTATTATGTAAAACACCACCTGATAAAACCCATTGTCCATCAACAGAATCACTTGATGAAGCTCCTACATTTTCATAAGAACCTGTAAAAGCTGATATACGAATTACATCACCATTGTTAGCACTTGATGTTAATGTAACAGAAGTACCATTTGTTGCTGAATAATCTGTACCACTTCTAAGTAATAAACCATTTTTGTATACTAAAACTTTACCTGCTGAGTAAGCTAATGAATTACCAGCGTTATCATTACCTGAGAAAACTGTATTAGAAGAAGCACCGTCTGAACCATCAAAATCGAAATCTTGGAAAAAGAAATATTGATCCATGATAAAATTAACAGCTGCAACAAGACTTGTTTTGTCACCTGTTGTTAAGTTACCTAAAGCACCAACATCTGTTGCTAGGTCATTATAGTTCTGTCTCCAGTTTTCAAAAGTTGAACTTGTATCTACTGTTCTTGCCATTTTAATCTCTCATTCATCTGTAGTAAAATGTTTTTCATTTCGTTTACTTCTTCTCTAAGTGTATTTATCTCACTTTCTTGAGTAACCATTCTTTGTTTAATTCTTTTTGCAGTCTGTAAAGCTGATGTGTCTTTATTGATGATAGCAAAACTTTCTTCATCTCTATATAAATGTTGACTACCTTCTACTTTAATATGACTCATTATGTACTCAACGCTATTGCTCTAAAGTTCTCAACTAAAGGAACATTAGATGTGTTGTCTGATTGTAAAACTAATTTAATAGAAAAACTGTTGAAATCTTCTAGTCCTTCTACTTCATAAACATATTCTTTGAAGTCTGATGCATCTGCTGGTACAGATGCTTTGATTGTAGCTTCAATCCAACCTAAATCATTAAAAGGTAGATTTGAGTCTGGTCCTTGTATCTTATAATATACAAGAATATCTGGTGTCAATCCTGAACCATCTGTAGCTCTATAACCATCGAATAATACATGAATAGCATTTGCTGGATTTTCTAAAACTACTTTCTTCGTACAGTAGACTGCTGAATTACTATCTCCTTTTGGATCAGTTGAAGGTACAAATGATGCTGATACACCTGTACTGTCAACAAAGTTACCATCTGTAGCTTGTGATACATCACCGATAGCATCAACATTATTAATTCTATTTTGTATACCAATAACACCTATTGAATCTACATCAAGTACAGGTGAAACATTATCTTGAGTTGATGATAGTGAAGCAGTTAATTGAAAACTTTTAGCTCCACCCATCTCTCTAGTTTCATTGACACCTGATGCTACGATCTTCGGTGTTGTTAATATATTATTATCATTTAAAGTAATAGAAGTTGATGTAGTATCTTTTGTAAATGACACTGCTGGACTTGTTAATACTATTGGTTGTGTAGCTGATGTACCTAAGAAACTTGTTGAAATTGAAGTATTAGGTAGTTCTATACTAGGTACTGTCGTATGAATAGTATCATAGTAAACATTAGCTGTAGCTGTTACAGCTGTACCACCACCTGTTGTACTTTCAGAAGCTGTTTGACAGTTTGGTGTTGTGTCTGTACCGTCAACTCTTGCTGGCCATACTGAATCAGGTATAGTTATTAAGTATGAATCCATGTCAGCTAATATTTTAGCTGTACCATTTGTTGTTTGAGCATCTGCAGTACCTGCTACATGAGTTTCATTGATATACTCGATAGGTATACCACCCAATGTTTCTTTTACAGCTGCTACTGTAAGTACAATCGTTTCAGAATCTTTAGTAAATGTAATTGTATCATCTACAGCGTATCCTTGTCCTGGATTTGTTATGACAACACTTGTTGATGCTGATGTACTAGTAGTTATTGTAGCTACAATACCTGTACCAGAACCTGATGTACTTGTTTGTGATAATGACTGAGCATCTGCTGTAACTGTACCTGAAGTACTAACTGTATCATCATCAAAAGAAAATACTGAACCTGTTCTATCACCTTTAACTTCTGCTATAGTAATATTAGATAATTTCTCATCATAATTACCATGTGAATAGTGATGAACTCTAAATGTTTTAGTACCTGCTATTGTTTCAATAGGATTGTTTTGTAATGTTTCAACTGGTAGAGTATCATTTTCAAATACAACATTAGCTGCTGTACCTGTTGTAAACTTACATCTATTGATAGTCATTTTTAAATCTTTTAATTGATCAGCTGTCCATGTTGAATTATTTTGTGATTTAAATAATGAACCCGCGTATGGTTGTTGATCTATAAAGTCATTTGATTTAATATCTTTCTGACCCATTTCTGAAATCCAACAAGTATAAACATTTGAGTTTGTCATAACTACTGCACAGTATTCTCTACCTGATTCTAAATAAACAGGTGAAGGAAATGTAAATTTAGTAGCTGATGATGCATCCGCTGATGTGTTTACAGAAGCTGGTGTCAATGATTTTTCACCAAATGGTACAATCTTTTGAGTTGGAAAACCATTTTCCATGTGTCTGATTTGAACTGTTACAGGTAATGCTGTATCTTTAGCACCGAAGTAAAGTTCTACAGAAGAAACAAATATACCACCTTTCTTATCAACTAAGAATGATTGTGCTAGAGGATCAACCCATCTAACTTGTTGTCTTTCGTCTGATACTTCATCAACAACTACTCTACCATTTCTTGTAGAAGTGATTTCTTCTTGTACTACTTTAATTTCACCACTAGCTGAATATTGTGCTTGACCTTCAGAAGTAGAAGCAGCACCAGATGAACTAGTTGTAAGTTTTAATGTTTTAGTACCTGTTGTAAAACTTAGTGTATCTGTATTGGGTATGGAGAATGTAGCTGATATATTACCTACATTATCTGATCTAAGAGTTGTTCCTTTTGCTGTAGCACCACCCATACCATATGTTGCTGAAGCTGGTGTTACATGAGAATTAACATCTATACCGTCAAAGAAAACATAATAAGGTGTATTGGGTTTGAAGTTTGAACCTGTGATTGTAATATCTCTAGCTCTCATTGTTTGAGCTATGTTAGTTGATACTACTCTATCTGCTCTAGACTCTGAAAATTCTTCTACTACAGAAGTTGTTACACCTGTACGAATCTGTCTTCTTATATCTTGAGTATTGACATTAACATCAAATTCAATATTAAATGGTCCGTTCATTATCTTTGCTCCCTCAATCTTACCATGCTCCTTGTAGAACCAGGTAATATTCTTCTACCAGTAGCGGCTCTAACAGCTCTTCGTGGTGTTGGTGATGTGACTGTTCTATTTGTTGGTTCTTCTACTGTAGTTACAGGTTCACCTGTCCAATCAGATTGCCAATTATTCCAAACAGTACCTAATGAATTTTGTACTCCAGCTAGAACAGTATCATAGTCTCCTTCGACTGTTCTTCTGACTGCTGGTAATCTTTCTGTATCAAACCATAAATCTCTTGAAGGACTTAGTTCAACTGTACCGTTAAACAATACAACATCATAAGGATTAACAAATTCTGTTGTTGATGCTTTATTTATAGTAACATAAGGTGTTTCTGTAAATGGTAAAGTAATCATGTCACCTGTTTTCGTATATCCAGATGATGCTCCTGTATTAAGAGATATTTCTACAAACTTAGAATTATGTTGAGGTCTTAATGTACCAGTTGTTCTATCAACACCGATTTTATAATCAGGGTGATTGACATCTCCTACTTTGTGTCCTCTAAAATTATCTGTTACAAAACCTGATTTAAATCTATCTAGACCATCAGCGTCTTGTATTTGTGTTAAACTTGTTTCTTGTTCTAGTGAATTTAAAGCTGTTACTCTCTCTAAGTTCTTAACACGACCTTGTATTCTACCAATGTCTTTCATTGTAAATCGTTTATGATCTTGAGATTGTACACTTACTTTATCAATTTGACCTGTGTAAGCAGGTATGTATAAAGTATGTAATAATATTGAATTACTTGGTGTAGCTGGAGCAGCTGGTTCATCAGCTGGTTGACCTTCTGAGATAATAAATTCACCATCTGAACTTAGAGATATTTTATCTATTCTAGGTAGATAGTGATTCATAGCTGTTGTCAATAATGATTGACCACTCTTAGGTAAATTAAATGTTACAGCTCTAGCACTTGTAAATTCTTCTGATGCAAATGCGAATGGTTGAGCTGTTATAGATGATACATCCGTAGCTGATGTTGGATCTAGTGCTGAGGATACATCATGAAGTGAATGTACATAAGACCTAAAGTCTACAGCATCTGATAGTTCAATTTCACCATCAGGTTCTAGACCATTTGGATCAATAACATTTGGTATATAAGTTGGTATATTCTCAAACTCTAAATCACCATATGAATTAACTGTAAAGAAACTACCTGATCCTGCTGTGAAGTAATCAAATATTACTAATAGTTTGTTTGTAGGTGTTGGAGCCCCAGGTTTTCTTCTAATAGAACCTAAACCATAGAATCCATCTCTTTGACCTGTATCAAAAGTGAAATTGTTTGTAATATCTTTTGAATCTACTGTTACAGCACTACATGCTCTGCTATTTGTAGATGTATTTGTTGAAGTTTCATTTGTAACTGTATCACTTGTTGTAAATAAAGCATCTGATACATAATAAAAATAAACGGTTGTACCTGTTACTTGAATAATCTTACCTACAGCACCTGATGAAGAACCTGTTATTCTATCACCAGGATTACCAGCAAAACCTGAAGCTAATGTTAACTTAGGTGGTAATGCATCTGTTGTATCATTTGATTCATATATAGCTCTAACAGCGTAGACATCTGGTACACCTAATGTTATAATAGAATCATTTATATTTGTACCAAATACTTCTGCTGAAACTGATCCACCAGCATTAGCTGATGCTGTTGAAGTAACTTTAACACCTCTTGATCTTCTTAATGTTTTTGCTGCTGTGTCGTTCGCTACATCTTTAGTAGCTGCATATATGACTTTTAATTGATCTGTAGCTGATGATCCAAGAGCACTGTTACTGTTACCTGCTATTGTTATAGCACCACCAGAAGTTGTTGCAACTTGTAAGAAGTTAGCTGGTGTGTTCTGATCTCCATCGATATCTAAAACAGAACCCTCATTATTATCTTCTGGATTTGATTCTGTACCTTCTGCTTCCATGATAGCTATGATATAATCATTACTATCTTCTGCTACTAGTGATTCATCAGCAACACCTGATATTGAACCACTACCACTTGATAATTGAACTGTAGCTTGTTTTCTAATTGTAACTGTATTAGGTGTAATAGAAGAAACAAAATTCTTCGGTGTTGGCATTACGGATACTGTTTTTTCTTGTTCTAGTAATCTAGCTCTTTGTCTGATATACTTACCATCACCCGCATTACCATTAGCTGTCAATTCTAAAGATGTATCACTAGTAATTGATGATACAATATGTGATGTTCCATCAGGAGCTATAAGTATATCTCCTTCTTTTAATTCTTGAGTAAATTTAGTATTGACACCTGTTTGTGTATTAGCACTACCATTACCAATAACTGTTCCTGTCAATACAAATTGATTGTCTGTTGTAATTGTATCTGCAGCAAATACAGCTGATCCACTTGTTCTTGATGATTGATAAACTTGTCTGACTCTATCTGTAGAGTATGTTCTTACAGCTGATATTGCTTTACCACCTGATGTAGCATGTTCAAGTCTTAATGTGTCTGATGTTGAGAAAGAACCTTCTACATCTATTAACATAATTGTAGTAGCACCAGCTGCTGATGTTACAGCTACTGTACCTTTAGCTCCTGATACAGTACCTTTAACTCTTTGACCTGCTGTTAAGGCATAGTTAGTAGAAGCTGTTGTAAGTTTAGTGTACATTCTAATATCAAATAGATGTATTCTAAATGAAGAAGCTGATGTATGTTTACCACTACTTGTTGTTGGTGATGTACAATTAAAGAATCTAACTCTAGCTGTTCCTATTTCAGTTCCATCACCACCTTCTACATTAGCTTTTGCTGTGTCTCTTAATCCTACGATACCAAATGGTGTTATAGCACTGTCTCCAATACCAAATTCTGGTTGACCAAAGACATTATCTAAATTATAATAGTTGCCTATTTCAAATGGTACAGCTAATGCTCCTGAATCTTTAGTTGTTCTAGCTTTATTTAATGTGAGTAATGATTGTGATTGTTTGTCTACTTCAAACCCTTTGACATATCCTTTACCTGGTGATACTACACCAACGATTTTAGTTTTGTCACCTGGAATAGAAGTATTATCAGAAAGATAAACACCATTATTTAATGTATCATTATAATGTTCTCTTAATTCAATCTGAAAAGGTTTAACAATATAGTCACCACTTTCATCATAAGTTCTTCTAGCTAAAGTTCTTTCTAATGTATTGTAAGCTGTGATAGCTGTTTGTTTAGTTATAATACCTTCTTCAACTCTTGACAACTCAATGAAGTTATCAATATCTTGAGTACCAGTAATTGTTTTGTTAACTAAAGTTAATTCTATTTTTAAACGATTAGCACCTGGTGCATTTTCATTTGTAGTACCAGAAGCGTTATCTAATAAACTAGTATCGTCTGTAGAAGATTGTAAACTTTCAACGATTTGTAAACCAATTCTATAAGTAGGTGTATTGGTGTACTTGTCTAGTATGATTGTTTGTTCATCACACCTTACAAAGAAACCTCTTGTATAAAATATACCACCTCTTACTGTTGCGGCAGAACCTACTGCAGTAGAAGAATCATGTCCTGCTACTTGACTAGGTAGAATTGTTTTGAATTCGTTATTATTTGACGCATCAGAATATGAACCATCTGATGCTAAAGTAACTTCTTGAAGTTCTTCGTTATCTAAAAATTCAGTATATGTAGTAGTAGAAGAATCAGCATTTGATTTAACATAAGTAACAAATAAAGTAAGTGGATCTCCACCTGTTGTGGCAGCAACTGAATTAATTACTTTAGCAACGACACCAGAAGTTTGACCTTGATAATACTTTCCGTGAGAAGCAGTTCTATATGTTTCTGCTGTAGATGTACCTGATCCATTAGGATTAGATGCGTTCACTTTAACAGCGTAATACAATGTATTTACTGTTACAGTACCACCCATAACAAGAGCTCCCTCATCAAATACATGATTACCAAATCTTTCAACTTGGTTCTGTAATATACTCTGTAGTTGAGTTAGTTCTCTTGCTTGTATCGCATTAGATGGTCGAAAGAGAATTCTATGAAAATTCTTACTTTCGGTGTAGTCATCATAATAAGGCGATACATTTAAATCTGTATTCTGTGCCATTTATGTTACCTTACATTTCTACTATAAGTTTAATATCTTCAATCTGATCTGATGCTCTAGAGACAGCTTGCCTATTTTCTAGATAGATGATGTCACCAGAATATCTTTCGACTTCTTCTGCAGTTATAGCTGCATTCAAAGTACCATGGTTTGTACTTGTTGATGAATAAATAGTATTACCGTTTGCAAAATCAACAAAGTTACCGGACTCATTTGGATATGGTAAGTATGAGATAACTCTATTTGTTGAATCTACTGATACAACAATACCAACAGCTGTTCCAACAACTTCTGTAGATGCGTTACGAATAATCGTATCGACTGCAGGAGCTGAGAAACCAGAAGATGCAAAAGTCATTTTCTTGTAAGCTGTTCTTGTAGTAGCTGAACAAAGTGTGTTACCACCATTATCAGTTGGATTCACAACAACACCGATTTGTCTGAAATCGTTATCTGTTGGGAAGTCACCACTACCTTCTGAATATTCAAGTCTTGAATTTAGAATTACATAGTTACCACCTAATTCTTCGATAGGATCTGAACCATGTCCATTCTTAGGTCCGATTATAAATTCTATGTCAGCTGAACTATTTGTACCATCAGCTGCTTGGTTAGCGTCGTCAAACCCAGGTATATCTTCATTAGCTATGAAAGCTGTTGTATATCCTGATCCCGCTGTAGTAATAGATACAGATGAAACACCACCTGAACCGTTTGTTACTACTGTTGCTACACCACCAGTACCATCTCCACGAATAGTTATATTAGTTGTAGTTGTTGAAGCTGTGTATCCTGAACCAGCTGATTTAACTCTAACTCTATCAAGAGCACCATCTACAGCTCCGTTTTCAACATCCCATTGTGCTGAACCATCGTCTGTAGCTGCATCTCCAAGTCTTCCGTCTTGAGAACCTGTATCGACTCCACCAGCTACTGCTAGTTGAGCACCTAATGTTTTAACAGGAATAAAATCGTTAGTTACGAATTTAATTACATCTGATGCAGATATTGAGTACATGAATTTCCATTGATATCCATCTGACTCTGTTGGTGTTGCAAGTGTTGTATGATCAGGTTTTACAGTTGAAGCTGTATTACCATCGTTATTTAAACACTTATATACATTATAGTCATCTGTTACAACATAGAAAGTAGAATCCCACAAAGTTGTGGCTCCACTATTCGCTGTGTTACCAGATGCATAGTTATGACGATATTCGTCATAGGTTGTACCGCTTGTCCAATCTCGTCTAACAATCGCATGTGATATATCACTTGTGGAAATTTTCTTCAATGCCACCATGTTTCGATAAGCATCAAACTCATCATTTGGACTGTCTACGGGAGTTGGCGGTGTTGAATCGTCTGTCCACGCATGTCCTCTGCCGATAAAAGAATAAGCTACAGAAGAACTCTGAGTTATATCCTCGACAAACTGTTTCGCGTTATTCAAACGAAATTTTTCAGTTATTATTGCTGCCATTGTTATACCCTTTAAAGTTTATTTTTAATTGTTACTAGTTATTTATATCACTTATCCCGTTTGAATTACCGCAGAATGAGTTAATGATTGTCTTCTTCCTAATTCTTGTTCGATATTTGATACAAACCTATTATTATATAATGTACTTATATCACTAATACGGATACCTTCAGAAGGTGATTCTAATAAACAATGTTCTCCTGTTTCTAAAAGAATATCGTCTGTATTACCTTCTTGTTGTATCTTCTGCATTATACTGTAATTTTCAGTAAACATCATATCACCTAAATCACCAATGGTTGGTCCTGATTGATTTGACTCTTTTTGACCTATCATTAGTGCATCATCTAAAAGTAATGGTAGACTATCTGTTTCATCTACTAGTCTATCATTATTTTCAGCTATTATATTGAATGAACCTATTTGTGTAGATTCTTCACTTACGAAATATTTTGTTTCATCATTGATAGTTGCATCTTCCCAAAGAAGTTCTTGACCATCTTCTAATAAAATTATTCCGCCTTGAGAGAAATTTTCACCCAAGATATTACCATTATCAGGTTCAAATATCAGAGGTTCTTGATTCTCTGTTACTATTCTTTCTGATAAGAAATTAGTTGTTTCAAATAGTTTTTGTCCTGCAGGTCTATGACCAAAACTTACACCAGCTAGTGATGTAGTATTAAAAGACGAATCTATTCTTAGAGCTGATCCATTACTATTGTTTGCTGTAGTATTGGAACCTTCTGTTCTTGTATTTTGTGTATTTAATGCTCGTGTCTGTCTAGGTACTGCTGAATATGTTCTACCTCTTTGTGTAACTGATTGTGTAAATATTGGAGATGAAACTATATTTACTTTTCTTTGTCTCATCTCTGAATCGTATGTTTCGTTAGGATCGTTTGCTGTAAGTTTTCTACCTCTACCTTGGAATCCAGGTAAGTAATCAGCGTGAGCGTAAGCGTCTCCACCACCTTCAACACCATTACTAATCTTCTGATTAGCTGATGTTATTGTTGTGTCTGGTGTAATTGTACTTGGTTCTTGTTTAGTAATAATATCTTCTGGTACATGACTTATTTCTATAGATGTAGCAGTAAAGTAATTTGTAGAAGCTGCAGTGTTTTGAATTATTTCTGTACCACTAAATTGTGAACCTGGTTGACCCCAATCTTTAATATCTCTATGAACTATGATAAATTTATTTGTAGTATCATGTTTCATTACAATACCTAAAGCATTAGAAGAAGCACCTCTCACTCTAGTCCCTACTGCTAATGAATTATTTAATGTACTATAAGATATCTTATGTTGATTTTTATGAGGACTGATATCTAATTCTTTTGTAACTTTGTGTCCTTTAGCTGTAGCTTCAGCTGTTAGTTGTCTTTCAAAGAAGTCTCTATCTGTTTCTTCAACTGTATCTGTACCAATAACATATGGTCTACCAGATGATTGATCTTGTACTGTTGTTGGTGATAAAGCTAAGAATCTTTCAGTTGTAACGAATCCTTCACCTGTTTCTAATTCTAATCTACCTTCAAAAGAACTGAATACATTATCTTCACCTGATTGAGTACCATCTTCTAATTGTATATCTGCTGTATCAATTTTAGAACCAATAATTAATGTAGGTATAAATGATCTTGTAGTATTTGTACCATCAAAGTCTACATTGTAAATATTCGCAGACCCGTCTACTTGATTTCTAATTGATACTTCACCAAAGAATATTGTACCAGCTGGTGACAATAAAGACTTGACTAAACTTCGATATTCATTTATACTTTTACCGACTTTAATCTTATATGAAAAGTCTTGATATTGTGAATTATCATGTATTCTCATTGAATCTACAGAAGGGAAACCTTTATCATCTAAATAGTTTCCATCTAGTTTTGATTCACCTGATACTGTACCTCTAGCAGTACAAGGATTTGTTTTTGCTATATAAAAATTCTTACCATCACTTGTAGTTACATAATCACCATCATTAAATATACCTTTAACATTTTCTATAGATAACAGATTTAAATCACCATTCATTGTTTTAACTGTACCTGTTGCGCCTGTAAGTGCTGCTGTAACTGTCGTATTAACTATTGGATTTGCTGATACATCTTTAAGAATACAATTTTGTGTATAATTACCAATACCACCTATATCAAAGTCATGACCTGGATCTTGTATCTTTAATTTTTTGATTGAACCTATATCATCACTAAACGCCCAAAGTTTAGCACCCGATCCAGCTGTCACATTATGTTGCGTGATAGTAAACGATGCTGATGAAGTCCCACCTGTTATTGTACCTGTTGGTACACCAGCTGGGTCTGTAGTTCTTTTATAAACTAATAATCTTTTCTTTTCTGTATCGTGATTTGCTACGATTAATGTTTTACTGTTTGTTGATGTTATTACTTCACCAACTGAGAATTCTGTACCTGTTGTTAATGTATCATAGTAAATATAACCACCCATGAATACTTTAGGTAATGTTTTATATTCCGATCCTTCATGTGATATTTCAATCTTTTTAATACCGCCATCATCTTCTTTTGCTATGATGTCGAATCTTTCTACTAATTCACCATACTTTAATCTTGATCCTCGTAAACTATCTTCTAATAGTATACCTCTGTTATCAAGTATAATTTCTATATCAGCATTATTAGCTGGTGCTGATACGAATGTTATTTTAGTACCTGATTGATCTGTAGTGAATCCTGTTGTTCTAGCTATCTCTGATCCGTTGACAAATACTTGTACCTTTCTAGGATCAAAACCTAAAGTTACACCATTGTTATCTAAACCTGAGAATTCTGTTTCAGAACCATCTCCGGTGAATGGGTGAATACCTGGTTCAGTAGCTGTTTCTAGTTCTATGTTTCCGTCTGTTACTTCTATGTAAGCTTCTGCTCCTGAACCTTCTGTTCCTGTGTTAATAAATACTACTTGATCATCAACACTATAACCTGAACCGGCATCGTCTATTACGATTTCAGTTACACCACCTCTACCAATAGAACCGATTACATTAATTGATGCTGTTGCTGTACCACCTTTTGGTGAATTATAATTAAATGTTTCTGACTCTGAATATAATGATCCGTCTGATACTTCTTCATTATACAGACCACCACCCATTGTAATAGAGTCTGGACCACCTGTGTAGTGAGGATATAAATCTGTATTCTCATCTATAACAACACCACCTTCTTCTGTTAGAAGAACACCAACACCAGTACCTGTTTCTAAACCAATAGGTCTAGCTTGATATTTCTCACCACCTAGTGCATGTTCAAATATTAACTCATCACCATCTTCCATTAAAATCTTATCACCAGTATCATCTTCATTGATAATGTGAATTGGAGTTGCTGATTCTAATCTGATAACATCTTCTACTTCATCTGAGGTACCATCTTCTGTACCGATATACAAACTACTATCTGTTGTAGAAATACCTGACATGACACCACGAACTGTCGCTTCAGCATCTATTCGTAATCCGTCTCTATCAGATAATATAACTGAATCACCTGGTGAGAATGTACCAACATGAGGTAGAATTAATTCTAATTCATAAGCATTTGTAGCATCGTTTGTTCCTGATATACCTGATGCATCATTGATATAAGCTGATGATACAACTGTACTACCAACTAATTTTTTTACTTGACCTCTTTTATAAGGTGTTAAATCTTTTGTACTGAACAGTCTCATGACTGTTGGTTCTGAGAATTCTGATTCAGAAGGTTTGATTACATTGTCACCAGGAAAAACAACTTCGGCTTCTAAACCATATAATATTCTAAATAAAAATTCGTAGGATTCTTTTGTTCCTTTTGATAGATATAAATCTTGTACATGCTTTTGTAATAATCTTTTATTTGCCAATACATCTCTATCAATGAATGGCATGAAGTCTCGTCTGAAATATTCTAAGAAATCACCTGAGGTTTTATCTACATCTGCGTAGGATAATAAATTATTAGAAGCTTGTAAAGGACTTGCAACGAATGAAGCTACTTTAGCTGTCATACCAGAAGTCTTACCTGTTATAGTTTCATCTATATCAAATTGTGTCTCTGAAAATTGTTCAATATAAAGGTTTGAACTATTACCTATAACATCAATTCTAGCTAATGCACCTGTTGTATTACCTACAACATATTCACCTTGTTCAAAAGATGTTTTCTGTACACCACCTGAATCGATATCTATTTCATAATTAAATTTAGCAGAGGATATAGAAGACGGAGCGTAAGTACCTGATTCTTGTAAGAGATTACCTCTCTCACCTGCTGCATTCAGTTCTTCTCCCGCTACTGTACCGTCTTCTAATCCGATGTAATCAATATCAGCCGCATCTTTATAGACAAGTTGACCCTTTTCTAAAAATTCAAAATATGACTTTAGAAAAGATACAAACCGAGGTCCATCTTTCTGATAATACTCAGGAAGAAGTTCCTCGACTTGATCAGCTATTCTGTCATGAAAAATAGGCATAGTATATTAATTATGCAATTGCAACACCTACTTCTGCTAAACAAACCCATGTAGATCCGTTGTAGTAAAGTATAGCTGCGTCACCTACTGCATCAAAGGTGATTGTTGTACCATTAGCGAAAGCTGCTGGTGTAACAACTGTTGTTTGACCAGATGAAGACTCTACTTTAGTGTAAAGAATTTTAATCTGACCAGCTGTTCCTGCTGCCAAAGTAACTGCGTTGTTACCTGAGTTATCAGTATTTGTAGTAAACGCTGTAACTGCAGATGTAACATTAGCTGCTCCAGCTCCTGTTAAAGATTGTTCTGCTTGAGCAAAAGCTAAGAAAGTTGGTAGGTAATTAAGAACATTAGCTACTGTTACTTTCTTGTTAACTGGAGTTCCAGAAGGATCATCAATCACATGCAATAAATCTTCGCCTGCAATACTTGTGCTTAAATCCGTAAGCGCGGTTATTTTTTTATCTGCCATTTTTAGTTCCTCTCTAAGTTAGCATTAATTAAACCTTGTTACCAAGGAATTCTACTCCATGCATATACATGGACCATTATTTAGGAGTAACTAGATGAGGTTGTATAACCTACTCCAGCACTCGTTTCACCACTAGCGACTGTATCAGCAGTACCCGTTACTGTGATTTGGTCAGCTGTGATATCCAACAATTGGTTCCTAGTTGAAATTATATCATTTGAACTAGGAGTAATTGTGAAATCTATAGATGTATCTGTATTAGATGTTGAACTATAAGTCAATGTATTAATACTGACTACACCTGTTGAATATGTTATAGTACCTGCTGTATTATCAGCGTATACTCTTGTTGAACCGTCTAAGTAATATCTTCTGACATTACCATTACCATCGTCATCATAGAAATAATTATTAGCATCTCCAGAGATGAAGAAACCTGTTGATTCTAATACACCACCACCATCAGCGTTGTGTCCTGAATGAGGGTTATAGATAGCATTACCAAAGTCTAATTTAATAGATGACTTTGTACCATCTACGACAGCAGTGTAGTTTTTTCTTAATTTAATATTTGTAATATTTGAAAGAATAGATGTTTCTGTATTATCTATTTGTCCTGTTAATTGTGAATGTCTAAACAATGTATCGAATCCTGATAGTTGATTATTATCATAAGAAATAATAGATGCTCTTACTAAAGTTTCTAAAGCTGATTTAGTTTGAGAAGTTTTAGTAGGATCGTATTTGAAATTAGTTGTTATTAATATTTGTAATATTTCAGCATCAACAATTTCAGGTCTTACAGTTAATACACTTAATTTAGAAAGACTATTTTTTAAATCTGTTTTTTCAGCTGTTGTTAAGTTGTTTGAATATTGAGAAGGTTTAAGTGCTACAAATACTTTACCATATTGTACAGGATCATTATCTTCACCACCCCATACAGCTATTGAATCAGCTCCAGGATAAAGTTCTTGTAGTTTAGCTTTGTAGTCTTGTACTGTCACTAATCTATTTTGTGATGTATAAAACTTCGAAGCTGAGAATTTTATTTGATCTGTTGTTTCTATATCTTTACCACCTGAAGCACTTAGAGTATTTGTAAATACAACATCTGAATTACCACTTATAGATGTAGCCATAGAAAAAGTACTAGCACCATTAGCATGTGTATCGTCTGTTACTAGATATGAAATTGAAATCTGATCACCATCTTTTGGTTGTGCACCTATGACACCATCTCCAAAATATACTTCGAATAAACCTTCATCATTTTCTTGTACATAAAAAACATTTGATGAAGATGTGATACCCGTCAAGTCTCCAGCTTTTGTCCAAGCAGTGACTGTATTATTTGAAGTAATATTAATTTTAATAGTACTTGTATCAATGTTAGAATTTAATAATGCAAATCTTTGATTTGAAATTTGATTATCGAATCTATAAATGTCTGTAGTCAATTTACCTTGAAACACTTCTAAATCTTTAAAGGTAAATGTACCACCATCAGGACTTATTGTTTTATTATCCAATGCAATAAATGTAAATGATGTGCCGTCAAAGACTGTTGTAAATTCGTGTCCTCTATTAATTGTTAAACTAGAAGGGACAACACCACCGACCCTCGGACTAGTTACTGTTAAATCAAATTTAGCTTTTGCTGCTGTTCTAGACGAAGGTGTGTAACCTAATTCTTTAGCTCTTGATACTACATTTTTTCTGATCTGAGCAGTATCTAAAAACATTTCTGATGCAACCATGTTAGCATTGAAAGCTGATGTATGAGCTGAGTATGCTAATAGATCAATTAATACTGATAGATTTGATCCTTCAAAGTTATAATCTTTAAGTGTAGATTGTCCTTTAAGATATTCTTTAAGACTACTTTCTACATCTTCAAAGTCTAAATCTGTTATGTTAATGTTTGAACTGTTTATCGTTGCCATTATCTTACTCTCTGTAAAGTTATATTTATTTCGTGTGGTGCTGGGTCATTTTGAACAGTAAAATACATTGATACATCTAAACTATTACCTTCTAAAAATGTAACTACATCTGTTACTTGAGCTCTAGGTTCAAATTTGTTTATGACTGCTTTAATATCATCTTCTAGAACATCTGAAAAAGTTGTAGATAGTTCAAATAACATACCTCTTAAATCAACACCCAAACTAGGTTTGAAAGGTCTCTCAAAAAGGTTAGTAGACAATAAATTTCTTACTGATCTTTTTACAGCATTGATATCTTGTTTCAATGATAAATCACCACTTTGAGGGTGTAATGTAAAGTTAGTATCAAGATCGGTAAACCACCTTCTTGCTACTCTAGAACTTTTATTTTTACTATTAAACTGTGCCATACTATTATTTATGTCGATTAATCAGGTTCTTTAGTTTTACCAGCTGATGAACCAGAACTTATTGTATGTGTATGTGTATCAAGAACTACCTCTTTACCTGTTATACTTTCAGTAGCTGTAATTGTAGAATCATTAGTTTGTTCACCCGTGACATGAAGTTTACCTGTGATTGTTGTATCTGAAATAATCTCTGTTGTATTATTACCTGTAATTGTTATCTTATCTTCTGAAGTTATATTGCTTGTACCAGTAACATTCACATAAGCGTTACCTGTTATATTGACAACAACATCTCCAGTAATTGTTACATAATCATTACCAGCTGTAACTGAATACTTATCTTTTACAATTTTCTCTACATAATTACCTTCTTTATCTATTTCAACTCTTGTACCTGTTCTATGATAAAGATGTATTCTTTCATAATCAGGTGTGTCATCTAATTCTATTATATGACCTGACTCTGTTTCATGAACATGATTGAAAGGATACTTAGGTTTTAAATATGTAGTAGTATCTCTTAGTGCAGTATTATTTTTACCTTCTGTTTTACCGACTTCTAAATTTTCTAGTCCAGGTCCTTCTTGAGTTTCTAAAGTTAAAATAGGATAAATGTCTTTTATAGGATTACTATTTTCAGAAGCGTAGTCTGTAGCTCTAGCTAAATAGTTTACACTTGATGATGCTTGATAATCTTTTTTAGGATAAGATGAACCTTCAGTTTCACCAAATCTTCTAGGTGATGATTCGAGGTCTAATGATAGACCATAATTTCTATTAATATGTTTTGGGTTAGGTCCGTCAGGTGTACCTTCGTATTCAGAAACATTTTTTAATCGAGGATCATTAAATCCTTCTTTTGTAGTTCTTTTGACTTCTGTAAATGTTCGTGTACCTTTATCATCTATCTGTTCATCTATTCTATAGATGTCAGTCATGATACCTGAAAAAGATCCTATCACGACAGCATCTTGCATTTCTTCACCGTCTCTATAGAATCCCATGACTGTAGAACCTTCAACTAACCCATGATGAGATGTACCAAGACCTGATACAGAAGGTGCTGTTACAGGCATCATTACTTGACACCATGGTAAGTCTGGTGTAGCTATCATTTGTTTTTCCCAAGTATGAGACCCGTGTATTCTAACACGAACTCTATTTTGGAATAATGGATCGTTTCTATCTTCTACGACACCCGTAAACCAAATGAATCCTGTTTTACCTTGATATTTTAACATTATATTGTTTTTCCATATTCTAAAGCTGTAGTTTCAATATTATTAATTACTGAATCTTTAATACATCTTACATTCAAATCACATGATGAAGGACCCAAAATCCATTGACAATGTGTAATTAAATGTTTACCATTATAAAACTTAGGATCAACTTCATCTTGTCCTGGATTAGGTGCTGGTATATCTAAATTAATCAACTGACCAACTGAAATATCTGTTCTAGCTGACAATACTAAATCTACTGAATGATAATTTAATAATTCATTGGCCGCTGCTCTAAATTGATGTGAACCTAAATGTATTTGATGATTAGCATGATGAATATTATTTTTTTCATCATTTACAAAAGACTGATCACTAACTAATATTTGATGTGCATCATGATAAGAACTAATTGAATTACCTTCTTTCGAACCTGTTATAGCAACTTCTCCTTCGTCTGAAGCTTCACCGATATGTAAAACTTCTGGTTCTACTCTAACAAAAGGGTGTTCTTCAATAGCTTGTGATTGACCACCATAAAACTTTTCTAAAAAACTGTAAGATTTTTCTGTAAAAAATTGATATGTATTATCTATGGTTGTTTGTTTAGAACCAAACAATCCTTTAACAGTAGCTTCTAATACATTAGCATGATTAGTTATTTCATACGATAATATTCTTCTACTAGCACCAATAGTATCTTCTGTAGAATCAACAGGTACATCTTTCGTACTATCTGATGCTACAGCTTGTGAATATGTAAATGGTCTACCACCAGCATAATCAATTAACATCATACTAGCTAATGATTGTATTCTGTAACTACCATTAGCTGTTTGATACCAATAAAAAGAATCTTGTAGTCCTGATGATTCATCAATACCTTGTGATTGTGAACATAACCAATTTATTGTGTAGTTTACTGTCCAGTTAGGTATGACTACATGATAATTATCACCTTGTGATTTTTCTCTTACTTCGAAATGAGGTATTAATTTTTCTTTTACAGTTTCATTCTTAATACCTAAATGATCTTCTGCTAACAAAGCAGCCATGTTAGTCATTGAACCTCTTAGTGCTTGACTAACTCTTTTTCTTCTAGACTCTAAAAATTCATTTGCTGTAAAGAATAACATGAGTACTTGAGTTTGATCTTCAAGTCTTGATTGACCAACTTTATATATTCTGAATACTTGATCAATTACATCTTCATCATTAATTTCATCATTCTTACCAGCTGGTTGTCTGAATCTAAGTCTTAGAGATTCTTGACCGAATATTTTAGCGTTCTCTAAAAGATTGATAGAATCACCTAACATTAGATGACCTTGTAAAAAATTAGATTGTATTGATTCACTTAGAACACATTCTATCATGAGGTCTCGAACATCAAATCCTTCACCCTCATTATTTACGATTGTCAATATTTCTAACTCATAACTATCTGGCTTAGAGTTATCTATTCCTACTGCCATAACTAATCTCTAACTAATGTTCTAAATTCTTTTACAACTTTATCTATATATCTAGGTTCTATTATACGAATTAAAAACTTATCTTCATTTAAATCTCTTTCATATTGTTCATTTGAAACTGGTGTATTACTTGTAGAAACAGTTGTCTTTAAATTATTTGAATCTGTATAATGATGTACTACATCTTTTTCAGCAGCTACAGAAGTAACTGTAAAACTTTTTTCTGAATCAGCACCGACTACTGTACCTGTTGTAAATGTACCATCAACACTATTTAATATTATTCTATTAAATGTTGGATCGACTTGAGTAACAAATCCAAAAGCATTAGATGATGATTGTGAAACCTTTTCACCTAATTGAAACTTACTAGACACTTCTGTTGTATGATTAAATGAAACTATATCTGTAGATGAACTTCCAATTAAAGCAGTACCTGAATATTTTCTTTCTATGAATCTATGAAATACTGTACCTGATTTTGGCCAATCATTAAAGTCTTGTAAATTTTCATTGACTAAAAAGAAAGTCCAATATAATGTAGAGTCACCATATAATTTTGATGCTACAACATCAGGTCTTTCACCATCTGTTATTCTGTAGTAATTATATCCAGAGATACCTTCTTGTAGATAACTCCAAGTAGAAACTTTACGAAATAAATCTTTAGCACGAAAATATTTACCATCACTTTTGAAGTCATATCTTATATCAGGTATATGTTTAAAAAATCCTCTAGCCATTATATATCTCTCCCAGGACCTGCTGGAGGACCAATTTGTCTACCACCACCGACAGGAGCTCCTATCTGTCTTCCATTTCTAGAAGTCCCACTAGGTTCAGTTCTAGTTTCTTGTGCTTTCTTCTCTTTAGCTTTAGCTTCTTTTTCTTTTCTAGCCTTTTCTGATGCTTGTCGTTTTTGTTCATTAGTAGTAACTACATCACTACCCATTTCTTGACTTTGTTCACGAGCATCACTATTAACATTTAAGAATGCTGATGATCTATTTTTGTATTTGTCTCTTGTAAGTGTAGATGTTTCTGTAAAGTTTAATGTCAAACCAACAGAAGTGGGTGCACCATCAATAAATGTAGAGAATGATTGACCGTCTGTATAATTAACTTCAACACCTGTACATACTGAAACTAAAGGATAATCAATATGATCTTTGAAAGGTCCTCTGAATCTTATTGCCCACTCATTTGGAAAAGTATAAATTCTTTTATTTGCTCCGATTGTACCTGGTAAAGCTGATAGTTTGAAAGCATGAATTATTTCTTGTATTGACTGAGCATCATCTGCATTCTTAGGTCGTAAATTAAATGTATAAGAATATGTTCTAAAATTTACACCTTCAAATAATTGGAACTTTAATGGGTTAACTGTTTTACCAGCTGCTTGCATGAGTAGATCACCACCAGGAGCTCCTGCTGTTATTATATTACCTAGTTCTTCTGCACTTGTTTGAGCACCTTCTTCATTAAATATCTGTCCAACAATACCTTCTACTATTCCTTTCTCAGCTTCTTTATAAGTTACAGATACATTATCTTGTAGAGTATCAGGTACATATAAAAATATATCGTATACATCTTCACCAGAATGATCTTTAACATTTCTATCTAATGATCTAAAGTGAATATAATTTGTAAGAGGTTGACCTGTACCATCTTCTTTTCTAAATTCTTTTGGGAAAGCTAATGCTATTTTATTACTTGGTGATTCTGAACTTCTACCTTTTGAAGGATCATTAAGAATAGCTGCTCGAGCTTCTCTATTCTTTCCTTTCATATCTAATACTTCTGCTGATATTTCAGGTATATTAGATACACGAATACCTGTAAGACCTGTTAGTAAATCAGATAATCCGTCAGCTATTCTTTGATCGAACTTGTTTCCTAGTTCACCGATCTTTGAATCTATACTTTTTACATCATTGATAATATTATTAAGATCACCTTTGGCTGAACTTACATAACTTTTGGCTGTAGCTTTTACTTTTTTGAAACTCATAATTCTTGATACTCGATTGTAATATATACTTTATAGTTATTTATGTCTTATAAAGGAAAGTTTAGACCTAAGAATCCAAATAAGTATAAAGGTAATCCTACTAACATTATTTATCGTTCTTTATTAGAGAGAAGATTCATGGTGTATCTAGATAGTAATCCCTCTATATTAAAATGGTGTTCAGAAGAAATTATTATACCGTATGTATCACCGGTAGACAATCGTGTGCATAGATATTTTCCTGATTTCTATATCAAATACAAAAACAAAAACGGTATGATAGTAGAAGAACTCATTGAAGTAAAACCATTTGCTCAATGTTCACCTCCAGATCCAAATAAAAAACTGACTAAAACAGGTAGAACTTCTAAAAGATATCTCAAAGAAGTACAGACTTACATAGTAAATGATGCAAAATGGAACTCTGCTATGAAGTATTGTAAAGATAGAAAGTGGAATTGGAGAATTCTAACAGAAAAAGATATAAACGCATACTAATTGACATAAATACTTTATTAACATTATGATTTTATATCATGAAAACTAATATATAAGGAGAAAGTATGAATAAAATATTAGTATTATTAGCAACTTTTTCTATTATGTTTCTAGGAGCTTCTGAAGCAAGAGAGTATAAATCTCCTGTTCTTAGTGGTTTGTCTGGACATTATGGAATAAGTTCTGACTATATGTGGAGAGGAATATCACAATCAGATGGTAAACCCTCTGTACACGCATGTCTAGAACAAGCAGTAGGACAAGGTTTCTATGTAGCAGGATGTGCTAGTTCAGTTGACTTTAATAATGACGCTAAGGTCGAATTCGACCTCCGTGGTGGTTATAGTCTTTCAAAGGGAGATTTTAGAATGGATTTAGGATATGTTTCATATCGTTACCATGATCAAAAGTCTTTAAACTTTGAAGAAAAATATCTAGTGCTTGGGTATGGTCCAATTGATATTGGTCATGCATCAGGTGAAGATTTAGCACCAGACTATGATTGGGTAGATTTAAAACTACCATTCATTGATTTTGCTGATGTTACATTACACTATGGAGATTATGATGGTGTCAAAGACAAAAGTGTTAATATAGAATACGCTTTGTCTGACTCAATGAGTCTTGGGTTAATGGTCATGAGTAATGTTAGAGATAGTAATGTAAGTCTCGGTGATGCCGTTTCTTTACATTTTACTTCAAAATTCTAGGACAAAAAATGGCAGGGAGATTATTCGACAAACTTGAACAAGAAGCTTTTAGAGCAGGAATAGCTGCTAGAACAAAAGAGTCTATGGCTTGGTTTCAAGACCGAGTAAGTAATGTCAATGTCTCCCGAGCCGCTTTACTTAAAGACGGTCCAACAAGAGCAAGACAAGTTTATGGTAGTATGTACAACTTTCAATATGATCCTAAAACAAAACAAACACTACCTTATTACGATAGATTTCCACTAGTCATACCTGTACAACCTGCTAAGAAAGGGTTTCATGGTATGAATTTACATTATATAGCTCCAAATATCAGAGCACAGTTCTTAGATTCGTTAATGGACATAACAAATAACGATAAATATGATAGAAGTACAAAATTTAAATTAACTTATCAAATATTAAAGAGAGCAACACAATACAGATTTTTTAAACCATGTTTTAAACATTATCTATCAGAACATATTCAATCTAAATTATTATTAATTGAACCTCAAGATTGGGAGATTGCTATATTCTTACCAACTGAGTCATTTAGAAAAGTTAGTAAAGATACTGTTTGGAAAGAAAGTAGGAGTAGATTTTAATGAACATCAATAGATTTATGGCAGCTCATGTTGATCAAATGACTCGTCAAAATAAATTTGAAGTTGAGATATTCGGACCAGCTGGTATCAGAAGTAGAGGACTTAGATGTACTAATATTAACATACCAGGTAAACAAATAGTCTTTGCAGAGATGTCTGAGTATGGTGGTGGTCCTATGAGAAAACACCCAAACAAAGTTGACTATGGTGGTGGTGTTGTGACAATGACTTTCATGTGTGATCATACTTTTGAAGATAAACAAACATTCGAATTGTGGCAACAATATATTCATGATGAAGCGTATGGTTTTCAATATCAAGATGACTATACAGGTACAATTAAAATAAGACAAATGGGTCAAGATAATTTGGCTGTATATGAAGTAGAATTACACGAAGCATTTCCACAGAACATTCAAGAACAAACATTAGATGCATCAGCATCAGACATACAAACATTTACAGTTTCAGTAGCTTTTAGATCATGGTCTTCATCATTCGAAAATTCACCTTCAGGATTACTTGGTGGTCTATTTAATAAGTTCAAAAGAAAAATTAAAAGTAAAGTTAAAACAAAGGTTGAAGACAAACTATTTGGAAGACTATAAATATACATTATTATTGAGGAATAAATTATGGCATTACCTAAACTTGAGGCAGTTCGATATACTACAGAACTACCTATTACAAAAAAGAAAGCAGACTTTAGACCATTTTTGGTCAAAGAACAAAAAGTATTATTATCAGCTTTAGAAGGTGAAGATGATAAGACTATACAAAGTTCAATGTTCGATCTAATCAAAGCATGTGTTTACAATGAAGATGAACTCAAACTAGATTATCTACCATTAACAGATGTAGAATGGTTATTCGTACAAATTAGAATTAAATCAGCCGGTGAGACAGCAGACCTACTATTAGGTTGTGATTGCCATGAAGAAGCTAGAACTCAAGTTCAAGTTGATTTAAGAAATCTAACAATTCATGAAGGCAATCAAGAATCAACTATAGAAATTACAGAAGATATTGGAATAAATTTATCATATCCTAACATAATATCACTTCAAAACAGTACGGATGATATAAATAGTAATGATATATTTAATATGTTAGCAGCATGTGTTGAATCAATATATGATGGAGATGAAGTTCACACTAGAGAAGATTTCGATCAAAAAGAATTGATGGAGTTTATGGAATCATTATCTACAGAACAGTTTGAACGAATCCAAGGATTCTTTGAAGACATGCCTAGACTTGTTAATAAAGTATCTTATGAATGTAGTGAATGTGGTAAAACACAAGATAGAGAGTTACAGGGTATTTCTGATTTTTTCGGATAAGCCTCTCTCACGAAAGTTTGTATAATTACATGCAAACAAATTTCGCGATGATGCAGTATCACAATTATAGTTTAACTGAACTAGAAAATATGATACCATGGGAGAGAGAGGTCTATGTTACATTATTAATGAAACATCTTGAAGAAGAAGAAAGAAAGATGAAACAAAGACAATAAGAGGTAAAGAACATGGCAGATAGAGATAGATTCTCTGGTGATATGTCCAGAAATGAAGTTGAGATTGATCTTAATAAATTCATG
>Ga0255752_10001250_pt1 | contig 29748 bp, 14 predicted proteins | sample 011ome_25_FD_179952 | JGI IMG/M metagenome (GOLD analysis project Ga0255752, IMG submission 179952) | Coastal salt marsh microbial communities from the Groves Creek Marsh, Skidaway Island, Georgia - 011512CT metaG (version 2) | ecosystem: Environmental > Aquatic > Marine > Intertidal zone >... | reverse complement strand
TTTCAGATTCCACATACTCCATGACAATCATATCATCATTTGAAAATTCAGTGTACACTTTGGGAACTTTAATCCATTTGATATCTTTCATATTCTTTCTGAATCGAATGGCGTTATCCATTTCTCGATGATAGTCAGCTTCACCCAACAGGTACTCTATGGATTCATTTAGTACAAACTCCGAACTATTCCCGGTGTCCACCCCAACCTTCTCCAAGAAGCGAACGATGTCCCGGATATTATCTGTATCTGTCTTCATGATATCATATATGTTTGGTCTCTTGACTTTGACGATGACCTGTTTCCCATTCTTTAGAGTCGCTTTGTGTACTTGTCCAATACTCGCAGACTTGAATGGGGTCTCGTCAAATGCCTCAAAGTGGTCTAAGTTTACAATACCCTGTATATCGACTGGTGGTACATTATCCTGCAAGGATTCCAGTTGTTTTGTAAACTCGGGTGGATAGAGATCAGCTCTCGTAGAGGCAATCTGTCCTAATTTTACAAACGTGGGTCCAAGTTCGAGAAGTTGGTCCCTCGTCCATTCGCCAAGCTCAGATTTGTTTTGTACAAATGTGTTCTTCCATAGAAATTTGGCTGCAAACTTCCAGGTCTTCACCTTTTGGTTTGATACCACCCGAGTGGGTCTGTGACTCGCGACGCATAGCATCCTACTATATAAAAATCTTTTATTTTTTAATATCTTAGGTTACAATAAATGCCAAAGCTCTCAAACTTCCTTGGACCATTCAGCCAATCAACTGAAGCTGTCATCAAAGCGCAACCAATCCTCTTCACCCTCATCATATTGTACCAAGGTCTCTTCTCTGGTAACGCAATCAAGATTCCAAAGAACCTCAAGACTCTCTTCAACAGTAAGACGTTCCGCTTCATTTCACTCATGTTAATCGCGTTCAGTGCGACACAAGATATTGAGTATGCCCTCATATCAACTACAATCTTCATTGGTGCCATGTATGCCATCAAGACTCCAGAAGAACGCAGGGAAACTGGATTAATCTAAAAATTATATAGTCTACTAGTAGAATGAAGATTCATATTGTTGGTGCTGGACCATCGGGGATGTCTCTCGCATGGGAGATACTCCGCGCAGGTGATCACGACATTACAATATATGATAGAAAGCCATCTGCAGGTGGATCGTGGTGGGAACCGGGTGTGAATACACGAGATCTCCACGCACACCGAATCGTATTTGATCGTGCTTTCGTGAATACCAAAAGCCTTTTCGAAGAAATGGGCATCCAATGGGATGATATTTTTGAACCCACAGAAAAGGATCTCTATAGTTTTATGCTTCGATCCCTCAAACTCAAAGATTATGGAGCCCTCGCATCTCTCGCGACGCGTGTACTCACGCAACCTGACAAGTACAAGAGTGTGTCACTCAAAGAAGCTCTTGGTGAATTGACCCCAGGTGGACAAGCTATTCTTGAACATCTTCCACTCATCATGGATGGTGTACCTTGGAACGTCATGTCCGCATATGAGTTTGTAAAAAGTTTTGACCATGTTGCACTCTCAAAACAATGTACTCAAAAAGTTTCAGGTAAAGTTATGTGTGATTTAATGTATGATAAACTTTTAAAATCTGGGATCAACTTTGTGTTCAATACAGAACTTGATAATGTTGAATATCTCGAAAATGATTTTGTCGCAACATTTTCAGATAAAACTGTAATCAATGATGGATTTTTAGTTCTATGTATTGATAATAGTCCAGCCCTAAAGTTTTTGGGTAATAACTGGGGACCAGATGCTGATAAAAAGGTGCGTGCGAGTACATACGGGTGTATAAACGTTCTTTTAGACTTTGATGAAACACAAAAGCTTGGTGATGACCTTGAAATCGCCGCGTCAACTCCTTGGAACCTCCAACCCGTTGTTCTTTCAGATGGAAAAACAGTATCATGTGTGATATGCGATTTGACCGATGAAATTTTGAAATCGAATCCGGATACTATAAAAGAACAAGTAGTCAAACAACTCAATCTCCCATCTCCACAAAGTATACGAATTGGGTGGGGTGCGGTGTGGGATGGTGAAAAATGGCAATTCTCACAATCCTCGGGGGTTCTTAGTCTTCACGGACAACTCCCATTCATTGGTGAATGTCCACACGTGGCTATGTGTGGTATGATGTCTCCACGACATACACCATATTCAAGCATCGAAGCCGCGATTGAAGTTTCAAGATCCTTAAGTCGTATATTACTCGGCACACGGGAACCTCTTAGACCACGTCTTCTAACACATATGTTAGCTATTTTGATTACAGTGCTTATAGTTTTAATTTTAATGTATATAAATAGAAATCAATGAAGTTTCTAGCCCAAGTCCATACACCCATGTATGACCACAACGACAAAAAGTATATTCGTTTGGTCATTCCTGAAAAGTGTGCCCAGATCGTAGATAGAATGCATATAAACAAGGCACGTCTCGTGCAACATAAGCGAGTTGATAATCCACTCGATGGTCGAGTTCTTACAGTGAAGGTTCCATTCCGTTATAGGAGAGTGATGTGTGAAGTCCGTGGACAACCTGTGCAGTCTCTTATAAAAGATGATGAAGTTGAAGTCGTAGTCGAGTTCAAGGGTGTTTGGAATGTTGGCGAATACAGTGGTTATTCTTGGGTGCTTTCTTCGGTTGCAACATCTGGATCTTGAGGTTGTTCTGGGATATCAACATCGGTCAAGCCAGCTTCCTTGAAACCCTTGAAGACACGGAGGGATCCTTGAAGGCGGAAGACCTCTTGAGTCAACTCTTCAATCGCTTGTTCAATTTTCTTAATATTATCTTCAACCTTAAGGGATGGCATTATAGTCATATAAAGTTTGAATCCTTTAATATAGTATATGTTGACCCGAACGGGGTATCTCGTGACGGAAGGTCCGCTTCAGGAGATTAAAAAAGAACTTACAGTAAGACCTATCGTCAACGGAGACTATGGATTTCCCCCACCGCCTTTTAAAGTTTTTAGAGCAACTAAGAATGGAGTCTGTGTTCCAAGATTCTATGGAGTTGCTAAACTTGGGGAACCCAAGCAGGATAGACGCCCTGAACCCATCCGAACAGGTGTCAAGTTCGTCGGCACCCTCAGAGATACAACTCATCAAAACGAGGCTCTTGCCGCTGCTCTTACAGCGGGTCATGGAGTTCTCTCACTCCCATGCGGGTATGGCAAGACCACCGTATCCTTGGCGATAGCGTGTAAGTTGGGGTACCGTACAATGATTGTTGTCCACAAGCAGTTCTTGGCTGATCAGTGGAAGGAACGTATTCAACAATTTTGTCCAGGTGCCACAATTGGAGTTGTTCAACAGAACAAGAAAGAGGTAGAGTGTGACTTTGTTATTGCGATGCTCCAATCCCTCTCCCTCAAGGAATATTCATTCAGCGATTTCGACTCGATAGGTACACTCATTGTCGACGAGGCACACCACATTTGTGCAAAAGTGTTCTCCCAGTCTCTCTTCAAGATGTGTCCCAAGCATATCTTTGGTCTCTCAGCAACCCCCGAGCGAAAGGATGGTCTCACAAAGGTGTTGCATTGGTTTATGGGTCCAACATTTTTTGCGGTGGAGAGAAAGAACCAAGAACAGGTGGAGGTGTTTCCAATCGTATACGAGTCCCAAAACTATAGAAATGCCCCACCATGTACACGAAATGGGAAGTTGTCAATGCCCAATATGGTCACAGAGGTTGTCGAGGACAGGAAGAGAAACCAAATGCTCGTGGAACTGGTTAAAAAAGCGTCCGCAGGGACACGACAACTCCTCGTACTCAGTGACCGGAGATGGCATTGTGAGATGCTTCACCAGTGTTTTCCAAAGAACTCGGGCCTCTATATGGGTGGTATGAAGGAGGTGGATCTCCAGGCGTCTTCCCAAAAGAAAATCATATTTGCGACGTTTAGTCAAGCCCACGAGGGTCTGGATATACCAACTCTGGATACAGTTATTCTGGCGTCTCCAAAGTCCGATATTGTACAGAGTATTGGTCGTATTATGCGAGAGACCAAGGGAAAAAAGAACAATCCCCACATCTATGATGTCCACGACCCCTGGTCTATCTTTACAGCTATGTACTACAAGAGAATGAAGGTGTATCGCCAAGGTGGTTTCAAGATACACGGGAAGGCGGACACCGAAGAAAAACCAGACTTCCCTCAGGGAAAGTGTCTATTTTTATAATCTGAACAATAAATAAATGTCTGGTGCATTAGTACAACTTGTTTCTAAAGGTACTCAAGACGTTTATTTAACAAGTGACGAAGGTATGTCGCTCTTCAGTATGAAATACAAGAGACACACCAATTTTGCACAAGCACCAAGACTTATAAAAACGATCACAGCGACGGACAATTCCATCATTATACCCACATGGGGTGATCTTATAAACTCAGTGTGGTTTGAAGGTACGGATTTAATCACTAAATTTGACGGTGCTGTCTTTGATCTTTATATTGGTGGTGTTAAAATTGATTCACACACATTTGATTTCGTTGCTGATATATGGCAGAATTATCACGCGGAGAACTTTGTGAAGGCTCAAGAAATCTTTAACAAAACGTCTCAGTCTTCTACTCGATTTTTTCCAATGCATTTCTTCTTCTGTGATCACGATATGTTCTTACCCCTCGTGGCACTTCAATTTCAAGAAGTTGAAATACGGGTAAATTTTGCAAACCAGAGTGCATCCGACATAAAGTGTTACGGGAATTATATCTTCTTGGATTCGGATGAAAGAATTAAGTTTACAAATACTCCAACCGATTTGATCATCACTCAAGTCCAATCCACTAAAAGTCCTATAGAGAATCCTAGAACAACTTTTGATATTTCATCCTTTAATCATCCAGTGAAGAGTTTATTTTTTGGCTACCAAGCAAAGGGTGGTTTGATTGAAGAAGACAAATTATCATTTAGTACTGCGGATATATATCTGAACGGTACATCAATATTAGAAAATATGTCTCCGTTGTACTTTCATCTTGTACAAAGTTATGTCAATTCCAAATATGGTTTAGTAAACTTTGTTGATACATCCAACTGCCCCCAATATACACGATATTATGCATTCCACTTTTGTAAGAATGCATCGGAGTATAAACCCACGGGTACCTGTAATTTTAGTAGATTAGATAACGCAAAAATTGTCATAAGAGATATTGTAAAAGGAATAAATCGTACGAGTGATACCGAACTTACTGCATACGCTGTTAACTATAATGTTCTTAGAATACGAAATGGTTTGGGCGGTATTTTATTCGCCAACTAATAGTAGTAATGCCTTTCGTAGGAAACGCGGGTCGATTCACACATGTATTTTTGGCTGAGCTCAACGAAGATGATACTCAGGCTACAACAACAACTCCACCTACATCTATAAATTATAACTTTGATGAGATTACAATTGGTAAAGATGCAGGTAAAACGTCACAGGGTGTAAATGCGATCGCGCTCGGTTCAGAATCTGGTTTCACCAATCAAGGTGAAAAGTCTGTTGCGGTTGGGTATCACGCGGGTAGAGAAAAACAAGGATCCCAATCTGTGGCGGTTGGTCAAGAATGTGGTGAAGTTAATCAAAATGTGCAGTCTGTAGCTATCGGATATAGATCAGGACAATCGATACAAGGTTCGCAAGCAGTCGCCGTCGGCTTCGAATCTGGTCAAATTGGTCAGAATGCGCAAAGTATCGCCCTTGGATATCAAGCTGGGCAGATTGGTCAAGGTTCGCAATCAATCGCGATAGGGTATCAATGTGGTCGCGTTGGTCAAGGTAATAATAGTATTGTTTTGGGTTTTGGTACCGCTGAAATTAATCAAGGTGATGAGACTTTGGCATTTGGTTATCAAGCTGGACAGTCAAACCAAGGGGATCAATCCACTGCGATCGGGTATCAAGCTGGACAGCTAAATCAAGGGGATCAATCTACCGCGGTTGGTTATAAATCTGGACAAACGGGACAAGGGGATACATCAACCGCGCTTGGTTTTCAATCTGGTCAAACATCACAAGGAATACAATCCGTATCAATTGGTTACAACGCGGGTCAAACCAGTCAGGGGTCTGAATCTATAGCCATGGGTTACGCGGCGGGACAATTATCACAGAATGCCTTGTCCGTGGCTATTGGCTCTAATGCTGGACAATCCTATCAAGGGACTCAATCTGTAGCCCTCGGCGATAACGCCGGTGAGATACATCAGAATACACAATCTGTTGCCGTTGGCTATCAAGCTGGAAAAACCTCCCAAGGTACTCAATCTGTAGCGGTTGGTTATCAATCTGGTCAAACCAGTCAAGGGATCCAATCTGTAGCCGTAGGTCACGAATCTGGGCGAGAATCTCAAGGTTCACAATCGATTGCAATTGGTGATACATCCGGTGAATTGGGACAGAATGCGTTTTCAGTGGCTATCGGATACAACGCGGGACGATCCTATCAAGGATCCGAATCTGTCGCGTTGGGGTATGTGGCTGGTGAATTGTCACAAAACGCCCTCTCCGTGGCTATTGGTTCCAATGCCGGGCAATCATATCAAGCGACCCAATCTGTGGCCATTGGTGATAACGCGGGTGAGATACGCCAGAATACACAATCTGTGGCGATGGGATATCAATCTGGTCAAATCGTGCAGGAAGCTCAGTCGGTGGCATTAGGTTACCACGCGGGGCGATCCTATCAAGGATCTGAATCGGTAGCGATGGGCTACGTAGCGGGTGAGTTATCACAAAACGCCCAATCTGTGGCTATCGGCTCGAATGCTGGACAGTCGTATCAAGGGACACAATCCATAGCAATAGGTGATAACGCGGGTGAGATAAATCAAAATGCAAAGACTGTGTCCATTGGATATCAATCGGGGCAATCCGGTCAAAAATCACAAGCTATTGCCGTCGGTTATCAAGCTGGTCAATCAAACCAAGGGTCAAAGTCTGTTGCGGTGGGTTACGAATCTGGACAAACCGCGCAAAATATCCAATCGGTTGCAATTGGTTTTAGAGCTGGGCAGACGTCACAAGGTGAACAATCGGTTGCATTGGGCCACCAATCTGGTATGACCTCACAATATCCATATTCAGTGGCCATTGGTCTTAACGCGGGACAGTCTTCACAAAATACCCAATCTGTAGCGGTGGGTTATGAATCTGGTCAAATTGGGCAGGGTAAGCAGTCGGTCGCGATCGGTTACCATTCCGGTCAATCCACTCAAGGATCTCAATCCGTGGCCATTGGTCACATATCTGGTGAATTGGGGCAGAATTCGTTTTCGGTGGCTATGGGCTACCAAGCGGGTCAGTCCTACCAAGGGTCTGAATCCGTGGCTATTGGTTACGTGGCAGGTGAATTGTCCCAAAATGCCCTCTCGGTGGCTATTGGTTCTAACTCCGGGCAGTCCTACCAGGGAACTCAATCCGTGGCTGTGGGTGACAATGCGGGTGAAAAGGGGCAGAATACCCAATCTGTGGCTATGGGCTACCAATCTGGGCAGGTTGGCCAAGGGGAGCAATCCGTGGCTGTGGGCTTTCAATCTGGACAATCCACCCAAGGATCTCAATCCGTGGCGATTGGACATGAATCCGGGCGCGTGAGTCAAGGGTCTCAATCTGTGGCCATTGGTGACACATCTGGTGAATTGGGGCAGAATTCGTTTTCGGTGGCTATGGGCTACCAAGCAGGTCAGTCCTACCAAGGGTCTGAATCCGTGGCTATTGGCTACGTAGCAGGTGAATTGTCCCAAAATGCCCTCTCGGTGGCTATTGGTTCTAACTCCGGGCAGTCCTACCAGGGAACTCAATCCGTGGCTGTGGGTGACAATGCGGGTGAAAAGGGGCAGAATACCCAATCTGTGGCTATGGGCTACCAATCTGGGCAGGTTGGCCAAGGGGAGCAATCCGTGGCTGTGGGCTTTCAATCTGGACAATCCACCCAAGGATCTCAATCCGTGGCGATTGGACATGAATCCGGGCGCGTGAGTCAAGGGTCTCAATCTGTGGCCATTGGTGACACATCTGGTGAATTGGGGCAGAATTCGTTTTCGGTGGCTATGGGCTACCAAGCAGGTCAGTCCTACCAAGGGTCTGAATCCGTGGCTATTGGCTACGTAGCAGGTGAATTGTCCCAAAATGCCCTCTCGGTGGCTATTGGTTCTAACTCCGGGCAGTCCTACCAGGGAACTCAATCCGTGGCTGTGGGTGACAATGCGGGTGAAAAGGGGCAGAATACCCAATCTGTGGCTATGGGCTACCAATCTGGGCAAAGTGGTCAGAACAAGCAATCCGTGGCTGTAGGCTACCAAGCGGGTCGGTCCTACCAAGGGTCTGAATCCGTGGCGATTGGTTATGTGGCAGGTGAACTGTCCCAAAATGCCCTCTCGGTGGCTATTGGTTCTAACTCCGGGCAGTCCTACCAAGGGACTCAATCTGTGGCTATCGGTGACAACGCGGGTGAAAAGGGACAGAATACCCAATCCGTGGCTATGGGCTACCAATCTGGTCAAAGTGGTCAGAGTAGGCAATCCGTAGCTGTAGGTAACAACGCGGGGCGATCCAGACAAGGGTCTGAATCCGTGGCTATTGGCTACGTAGCGGGTGAACTGTCCCAAAATGCCCTCTCGGTGGCTATTGGTTCTAACGCTGGACAGTCCTACCAGGGAAGTCAATCCGTGGCTGTGGGTGACAACGCGGGTCAAAATGGTCAAAATACCCAATCCGTGGCTATGGGGTACCAATCTGGTCAGATTGGGCAGAGCAAGCAATCTGTGGCTGTAGGTAACAACGCAGGGCGATCCAGACAGGGGTCTGAATCCGTGGCTATTGGTTATGTAGCGGGTGAACTGTCCCAAAATGCACTCTCTGTGGCTATTGGTTCTAACTCCGGGCAGTCCTACCAAGGGACTCAATCTGTGGCTATCGGTGACAACGCGGGTGAAAAGGCTCAAAAGTCACAATCAGTTGCTGTGGGTTATCAAGCTGGTAGGACAAGTCAGGGTACAAGTGCAGTGGCTATAGGTCTAGAAGCTGGAGAGACAAATCAAAAAAATAACGCAGTTGCCGTGGGTGTTCGAGCTGGTGAGACAACACAGGGATCCAATGCAGTAGCTATGGGTTTTGAATCTGGTCAGACCAACCAGGGAACTCAGTCGGTAGCTGTGGGTTTTAGATCTGGTGAAACAACCCAAGGAACTCAATCAGTGGCTGTGGGTTATCAATCGGGTTTTACAAATCAAAGTACAAAATCAGTAGCTATGGGTTTTGAATCTGGTAAGACGTCCCAAGGGTCTGAATCTGTGGCGATTGGTTATGTAGCGGGTGAACTGTCCCAAAATGCCCTCTCTGTGGCTATTGGTTCTAACTCCGGACAGTCCTACCAGGGAACTCAATCCGTGGCTGTGGGCGACAACGCGGGTGAAAAAGGGCAGAATACCCAATCCGTGGCTGTGGGCTACCAATCTGGTCAGGTTGGCCAAGGGGAGCAATCCGTGGCTGTGGGCTTTCAATCTGGACAATCCACCCAAGGATCTCAATCCGTGGCTATTGGACATGAATCTGGGCGTGTGAGCCAAGGATCGCAATCCGTGGCCATTGGTGACACGTCTGGTGAATTGGGGCAGAATTCATTTTCGGTGGCTATGGGCTACCAAGCGGGTCAGTCCTACCAAGGGTCTGAATCCGTGGCTATTGGTTATGTAGCGGGCGAACTGTCCCAAAACGCCCTCTCCGTGGCTATTGGTTCTAACGCTGGGCAGTCCTACCAGGGAAGTCGATCCGTGGCTGTGGGTGACAACGCGGGACAAATAGCTCAAAAGTCACAATCAGTTGCTGTGGGTTATCAAGCTGGTAGGACAAGTCAGGGTACAAGTGCAGTGGCTATAGGTCTAGAAGCTGGAGAGACAAATCAACAAAATAACGCAGTTGCCGTGGGTGTTCGAGCTGGTGAGACAACACAGGGAGCCAGTTCAGTAGCCATCGGTCTTGAAGCTGGACAAACAAATCAGAAAAGTAACTCAGTCGCGGTTGGTTTTAAGTGTGGAGAAACAAGCCAACAAACTAATTCGGTAGCTATTGGATACCAGGCTGGACAGACAACCCAGGGAGCCAGCGCAGTGGCTATCGGTCTTGAATCTGGCCAGACCAACCAGGGAACTCAGTCGGTAGCTGTGGGTTTTAGATCTGGTGAAACAACCCAAGGAACTCAATCGGTGGCTGTGGGTTATCAATCGGGTTTTACAAATCAAAGTACAAAATCAGTAGCTATGGGTTTTGAATCTGGTAAGACGTCCCAAGGGTCTGAATCCGTGGCTATTGGCTATGTTGCGGGTGAACTGTCCCAAAATGCCCTCTCGGTGGCTATTGGTTCTAACTCCGGACAGTCCTACCAGGGAACTCAATCCGTGGCTGTGGGCGACAACGCGGGTGAAAAAGGGCAGAATACCCAATCCGTGGCTGTGGGCTACCAATCTGGTCAGGTTGGCCAAGGGGAGCAATCCGTGGCTGTGGGCTTTCAATCTGGACAATCCACCCAAGGATCTCAATCCGTGGCTATTGGACATGAATCTGGACGGGTGAGTCAAGGGTCTCAATCTGTGGCCATTGGTGACACATCTGCTGAATTGGGGCAGAATTCGTTTTCGGTGGCTATGGGCTACCAAGCGGGTCAGTCCTACCAAGGGTCTGAATCTGTGGCTATTGGTTACGTGGCAGGTGAACTGTCCCAAAATGCCCTCTCGGTGGCTATTGGTTCTAACGCTGGGCAGTCCTACCAGGGAGGTCAATCTGTGGCTGTGGGTGACAATGCGGGTCAAAGTGGTCAAAAGTCACAATCCGTGGCTGTGGGTTATCAAGCTGGTAAGACGAGTCAGGGTATAAGTGCAGTGGCTATAGGTCTAGAAGCTGGAGAGACAAATCAAAAAAATAACGCAGTTGCCGTGGGTGTTCGAGCTGGTGAGACAACACAGGGATCCAATGCAGTAGCTATTGGTCTTGAAGCTGGACAAACAACTCAGAAAGATAATTCAGTCGCGGTTGGTTTTAGGTCTGGAGAAACAAACCAACAAACTAATTCGGTAGCCATCGGATACCAGGCTGGACAGACAACCCAGGGAGCCAGTGCAGTAGCCATCGGTCGTGAATCTGGTCAGACCAACCAGGGAACTCAGTCGGTAGCTGTGGGTTTTAGATCTGGTGAAACAACCCAGGGAACTCAATCAGTGGCTGTGGGTTATCAATCGGGTTTTACAAATCAAAGTACAAAATCAGTAGCTATGGGTTTTGAATCTGGTAAGACGTCCCAAGGGTCTGAATCCGTGGCGATTGGTTATGTGGCGGGTCAACTGTCCCAAAATGCCCTCTCCGTGGCTATTGGTTCTAACGCTGGACAGTCCTACCAAGCAACTCAATCTGTGGCTGTGGGTGACAACGCGGGTGAGTCGGGACAAAACACCCAATCCGTGGCTATGGGCTACCGAGCAGGTCGGTCCTACCAAGGGTCTGAATCTGTGGCTATTGGTTACGTGGCGGGTGAATTATCACAAAATGCCCAATCTGTGGCTATCGGTTCGAATGCTGGACAGTCTTACCAGGGGACACAATCCGTAGCAATAGGTGATAACGCGGGTGAGATAAATCAAAATACCCAAACTGTGGCTATTGGGTTTCAAGCTGGGCGATATTCCCAGAATGTCAGATCTGTGACCATTGGCTATGGATGTGGAACATTTATGCAAGCATCTCAATCCGTAGCTATGGGTTATAATTGTGGCCTGTATTTTCAAGGGTCTAATTCCGTGAGTGTGGGATACCAAGCAGGTCAACTTTATCAACAACCACAAACTGTGGCTATTGGTTACGAGGCGGGTCAAACTGGACAAAATGCCCTCTCCATTGCCATGGGTTATCGATGTGGTCGGTTTATTCAGGGGTCTTCATCGGTATCGATAGGTTATGAGGCCGGTGAAAGAAATCAGTCTACTCAATGTGTGGCTATGGGGTTTCGATCCGCTCAATTTGGTCAGAATACTCAATCCGTGGCTATTGGCTTCAATGCGGGACAATCCGGACAATCAACTGGTTCCGTAGCTATTGGCTATCTATCGGGTGAAGTGGCCCAACGTGGATTCTCAGTGGCTATTGGAACTTCTGCTGGGCGGTCCTATCAGAATACTCAATCCATAGCTATTGGCTTCGATGCGGGAGAGTCCTACCAAGGGGGTCAATCTGTGGCTATGGGTGACAGTGCGGGTCAATCATATCAGGGTTCTCAATCTGTGGCTCTCGGTTACAATGCTGGGCAGAGCTACCAAGGGTCTGGATCGGTCGCTATCGGTTATGTAGCGGGTGAACTGTACCAAAATGCCATCTCGGTGGCTATTGGTTCTAACACTGGACAGTCTTATCAAGGGACTCAATCTGTGGCTATGGGTGACAGTGCGGGTCAATCATATCAGGGTTCTCAATCTGTGGCTATGGGCTACCAATCCGGTCAAATTGACCAAGGGGATCAATCTGTGGCTATGGGCTACCAAGCGGGTCAGTCCACCCAAGGATCTCAATCCGTGGCTATTGGCTTTCAATCCGGTGAATTGGGGCAGAATTCATTTTCGGTGGCTATGGGTTATCAATCTGGACAATCCACCCAAGGATCTCAATCCGTGGCTATTGGACATGAATCTGGGCGTGTGAGCCAAGGATCTCAATCCGTGGCTATTGGCTTTCAATCCGGTGAATTGGGGCAGAATTCATTTTCGGTGGCTATGGGCTACCAAGCGGGTCAGAACTCTCAACGCGACAACACCGTCGCTGTGGGGAGCAGTGCAGGTCGGTCCAATCAGGGGATCCAAGGCGTCGCCGTGGGGATCAACGCGGGTAGCAACAATCAAGGTCAGCAAGCCACAGCTGTGGGGTCCGGTGCGGGTCAGAACTCTCAACGCATCTACGCCACCGCCGTGGGGAACCACGCGGGTCAGTACAATCAAGGCTCTCGCGCCGTCGCTGTGGGGGTCGTAACGGGTCAGTCCTCTCAAGGCGACTCCGCCACGGCTTTGGGGTACCGTGCGGGTAGGACCTCTCAAGGCGCCGACGCCACCGCCGTGGGGACCTACGCGGGTTACAATCGTCAAGGCTCTCGCGCCGTCGGTGTGGGGTTCGAGGCGGGTGAAATCATTCAAAGCCCCTTCGCCATCGCTGTGGGAGCGTTTGCGGGTCAGACCTCTCAAGGCGAGCGCGCCGTCGCTGTGGGGTACAATACGGCTCGGTACAATCAAGGCTCTCAATCCGTCGCTGTGGGGTACTACGCGGGTATCTCCAATCAAGGCAGCGAAGCCGTGGCTATTGGTTCTAACTCTGGGCAATCCACCCAAGGGACTCGAGCCGTCGCTGTGGGGTCCCAAGCGGGGAAGAGCAATCAAGGCACCTACGCCGTCGCTGTGGGGGCTTGGACGGGTTGGGCCAATCAACACATCAATTCAATCGCCCTCAACGCCTCTGGTTTCTTCTTGAACACAAACGCCGACTCCGCCTTCTTCGTGAAACCCCTGCGCAGCCAGACTGGTACGGCGATGTATTACGATACCTCGAGTGGTGAGATTTCATACTCCTCCTCAGACGATCGTTTGAAGGTCAAGGAGGTTCGCATCAAGGACGCGACCACGACGCTCATGAAACTGTCCCCCCAGAGTTACTTCAAGAAGTTCAAATTGGATGAACCAGACATTTCACATTACGAGTCTGGTTTGATGGCACAAGACGTGTGGTACGACGCCCCAGAATTGAGACACACAGTCCATTTGGGGGCGTACGCCGATCCGACACCCGAGAAGCCACCCCAACCAGTTCCAGGTGATATTCAACAAGATCCCGACTATTCCGCGTGGGGGAGTGATCCAGCACAAGTTCAATACGATCAACTCATTCCGTACACGATCAAGTCCATCCAAGAAATCGTCGCGGAACTTCCGAGGTCCAAGACCACCGTCTCGAACGCGTGGGGTCAAAATATCGTGGGTTGCGTCGTGAGTGCGAACGCGAACGCCCACAAGACGACCGCGACACCCATCGTCGCCCTCTCGAATGTCTATATGGACAAGAAATGGTATGGGGTCGTGTCTAACAAAACGACTGATACCAACGATTACGATACGCTCGTGGACACCAAGGGTGATACTCAAATCTGGGTCACAGACGTCGGTGGACCCCTCGAGTCTGGCGATCTCGTGACCACGTCCAATGTGGCTCCCGGGTATACACAAAAACAGGGTGACGGCGCTCTTATGAACTATACAGTCGCCAAGGTTACCCAAGACTGTGATTTCACAGAGCCCGTGCGAAGGCCCATTCATGTGCCAAAACGAGAAATCTCGAATGTGGTGTACTACATTCAAAAGACTGAAGTCATCGCCGATTTATATGAATACGAACAAAACTTGTGCGAACGACGCAAGACGAAGAAAATCGAAACCGTGTATCGAAAGATTCACGAGAAGGGTCGCGATACTGTGTATTTCGACGCCGATGGGAACGAAGTGAGCAAGCGAAAGTACGAGACGGTTAGTGGCGGAAGTGTGGTGACCTATACCGACGTGTCTGTTGACGCGTACAACGCATTGACACCCGAAGAACAAGCCGATTACACCGATACACAAAAGACTGTCTACTACAGAGTGGACATTGTAGAGAGCCCCGTGGAGTTAGAAGAAGGTGCATACGACGAAACTGAGATTCGCCAAGAACTTGTCGATGTCCTCGATGAAAACGGTCAAATCGTCTGGGAAGAGACGGGTGAAACCGAGCCCGTATATACCCTCGTGGATCACGTCAACTACAAGGCGGCGCTCGTGTCTGCGAAGTTGGTCTAATGTCGTTTATTAGACAGTGGTACACATAAATACAAACTTTTTTACCAAGTTTCATAAATCAAACGAGGTAAAAAAGATACACTTTTTACTTTTGCATGGAATCAGTTATGGCTAAAATAAGAACACCCGCGATGAATGCCATCACGATGTAATTACATTCGGTTTCTTCGAAACCCATCCTGGGTTCGGGCTGTTTAGCGACAGCCACCTGTGGTTGTCGCACAGGAGGTTCTTCCTCCAGGGGACAGTAACCTATCATTTATACTGTATCTAGAGATTAATTTCTGTCTTCTTCTTTCGCCGGGTCTTCTTGGGTTTGGATGCATCTACATTTACTTCTTTCACCTCCCCCCCTGTTGATTCTCCTGATATAGATACGATGTCCGACATATCATCGTCGTCCAAGTCTGGCTCTGAACGATTCGCGATAGGTGACGTATTCATTGGGGGCGGGGGTGGCATCATAATGCCACCCATAAGACTGGAAATATCTAAACCTGGGCCTCGCATTTCATAATTGCCTGTACCACCAACGGGGGCTGCCTGTTCAGGTGCTCTCGTTGTGTTCTGAACAGCGGCCATCATATTTTTAACAAGATCTGGGTTTTGCTTAATGACATCATTCATATTTGGTAGTGCCGACTTGAACATGCTATTTGTCAAGTGGAACATCATCGCAGATCCACCAAGCATCATGATGAGGCGGATTTCTGGGGCAACGGTGACCTTGGATCTATACTTCACGTAGAGTTCTTCGAACACTGTATCATAGTCATCCACATTTTCCATCACACTCTCCGACCATCCCTCGAGTTGAATTTCAAATGGGTTGTACCTTTTGTTTAAGAACTCAAGACCCGTCACACACGCAACCAACATACGTCTCGAAAATCGAATTGATTGTTCGACGTCTATACTATATGTGATACGCTTAACTTCTGTACGGAGTTCGTCTACACTTGAATATGCCGTAAGGCGCTTATTCACTGCAAAGCCTTTCTTCTCAAGGCGTCCAAGTTTATTCAAGAGATCACTCTTTTCCTCGTCAATTGAATTGTACCCCTTTGAGGGTTGTTCCTCCTGTCCACCAGGGGATTCGTCGTCGTCAAAGAACATTGGTTCGTCTTCACCGTAATCAATCTCTTCATCCATGCGGGGTTGTGCTGGGGCTGATTGTTTGTTTGGATTTACAAACGCATCCATCGCCTCTTGGTGTTGCTGTTGTTGCTGGGGTCGCTGTTTGTAACTTTCAGGATTATTTCGTTTCACAGGCTGAGAACGTGGAATTGATATTTCAATTTCATCCATCAGAGCTTGTTCGTCAGCGTCAAGTTTCATGACATGTGTACTTCCTCTGTCGAGTACGATTTCTTCGTCCATCTACTCTCTATAGGGAAACTATTAAATTACCTTTAACGCACTTTAGAAAAAATATGTACACATAGTATAAATGTTTACGTTCAACAAGGCCAACCGCAATGCGATCACATCCATCTTTGTTTTGTTGGCGATTATCGTCGCACTCACTGCCACGAGAAGTACCTACCAACCCAGACCAATCGCCATTAAGGCGATCAGTGAAGAATCCCTCTTCAACCTTGAACACAAGATTGAGTGTACCGCTGGAACAGCTGGTGGGGAATCACCATACAGCAAGTCTTTGACTCCAGGTGGTATTTGTGGTGCTCAAAAACTTGTCGATGACCAAGCTGGGTATGGGATCGAGGATGGAATTGGCGGATCTTTAATCTAAGCTAATACTAAATGGCTTTGATCACTTCATTAACCGAGAGTATCCCGGATCTCAACTATGAGTACCATACAATTACCATAGATTCAATTGGCCAATCCAGTGCCAATACATTTACGTGTTATCTTGAACAACCTATTCGCAATGTTGTTCAGGCCAGACTTCTCGCGGCTCACATTCATTCTAATATTTCCACCGAACACTGTTACATTTCCATTGACGAACTTGACACCAACTTCAACGACCGTGCCTCAAATACACTTGGTGGTCAGCCGACGATGACAGTTCTTCGCAACTCGTTCGCGAGTCTTGTTACAGCGGACACGGAACTTATTAGTTTCAAGAATGACTATCCCATTGTGACACAATACATTGACCCAATTCGCAGCATTGATAGATTTAGAGTGACAATCCGGGACCAAAGTGGTGCTACGATTAAGAACCCCGACGTCGTGGGTCACAACTTTTTAGTTATTCGATTCGTGTGTAGAAAACCAAACTTGTAATTTTCTCGTATTAAAGTAGTATACAATGTCTGCGGGTATTGTTCAACTTGTATGTATCGGTGCTCAGGATGAATACATTGTTGGAAGTCCGGAGATATCATTCTTCAATTCGACATTTAAGAGACACTCTAATTTTTCGCAATCCATTGAGAAGCAAATTATACATGGACATGTGAAAAATAACTCTCTATCGACAATTCGTATAGAACGAAGTGGTGATCTTTTGGGATACACATACTTTACGATTGATAACGGTGGTCAAGCCATGGACACTACAAACTGGGAAAGTCTCATTGAAAGTGTTCAACTTGTGATTGGTGGTCAGGTGATCGATGAACAAGATTCTACATTTTGTGAAAACATTGCGGTTGATCTTCTTGCCCAAAATCTCAGTAAATGCTCAAATGGGCCACACCCAGGTGGTAGTACCGCAAGCTCCTACTTCTACCCACTTCGATTTTTCTTTTGCGAGGGTGCGCAATCCGCGATACCACTCACAGCACTTCAATATCACGATGTTGAATTGAGAGTACGATGGGGATCAAGTGCTGCAAACTATAACTGGGAATGTCATTCGAACTATTATTATCTTGATAATGAAGAGCGTGGTAATATTGCGTCGCGTAGTCATGATATGTTGATTTACCAAGTGCAAAAGAATATTGGTTCCGGGGATCACATTCAAAGTCTCAACTTTAATCACCCAGTAAAGTTCATTGTAAGTTCAAACAATAGTGGAACAAGTCCTTTGACGTCCACATCAAATCGAATTAAATTGAGTATAAATGGAGTTGATCTTTCAAATTACAAATGGGCGAGACCACATTTTATGGATGTTTCGCACTACTATCACACAAACTATGTGACTTCACCCGATATATTCATGCATCCATTCTGTATCACAACAAGCCTTCACCAACCAACTGGATCTCTCAACTTTAGTCGAATTGAAAACGCTAAAATACATAGTGAAAGTCAAATATTAAATGATACAATTTACGCCGTAAACTACAACATTCTCAGGATAGAAAATGGTATGGCGGGTTTAGTGTATGCAAATTAAAATCAGGGAATATATAAATGGTTAAAACTACTGGTGTAACCCAACCCACGCACAAGGTGCGTCTTGGTCGTTTTACAGAGTGTGATCAACCACATAATTCAATAGTACTTAATGCTTCGAATGCAAATATTGACAACATCGAACACAGTGGATTTTATGTGACACCAATTAGGTATGGACATGCGTCCAACCTTCTCGCATATGATTGTACAACTAAAGAAATAATCGATGTCGGTGGTCAAAAATTGAAGATTTCTTCACTGGAAGTGGAAAATCTCGATGTTGTGAATTCAAATACGATTCATAGTTACTATGTGGATAATCCAATTTTTGAGATTGCAAAGGGTAATACAAAAAATAGTGAAGATGTGGGCATCATTATGCGTCGAAGTGGTGGTGATGTCGAACTAAAGTTTTCGGAAAAGGACAAACACCTCAATGTGAATAAGGATCTGAAAGTTGATGGGAATATTCATGCTCGGACATTTTACGGTGATGGGGGACTTCTCTCAAATGTTCAATTTGATTTTGAAATTGGGGATACATTTGAAAATATCAATGTGACCAATGCACTGCGTGCAGATGGTGGTCTTCTCTCGAATATATCAATTCAGCAATTGAAAGATCTCAATAATGCATCATTAAATCTCAATAGTGTGTATGTTGAAAAAGTCATACATGGGGGGTCAATTGTCTCGCGATCCAGTGTCATCGCACCCACATTTATCGGGGATGGGCAAAAACTTACAGGTATTGCACATACCAAAGATTTGGAATCAAATGTGAGTAGAATTGAAAAACTTGAACTCTTTCCATCTCGCGTTGAGTTGGTCGAGTTGGACGTCAAGGGAGTTCAAGACGAAATAAAACGTATCGCACCCCTTGAAGAGACAACCATCCAAGTTGCACACGCGATCGATGCATTGAAGCCACTTGAACCAAAAGTTCAAATGCTTGAAAACTATGTGACATCGACATCCACCCACCAACTTCCACAACGCATGAGTTATTTGGAAAAGGAAGTTAAATCTATAAAACCTACAATTCCAGATGTAACACAAATCATTCGAGATGTGAATGCCGTCCGAGATACACTTACATCTATACCTTTACTTGAAGATTCTATCCGAACTGTGGAACGTGTTATTCCACGTGTACGACACCTTGAAAGTATGATTGGTGGGATAGATACAAATGCATCAAAGATTTCGGGTTTAACTACAAAAGTTACAACGATTGAATCCACCATAAAAAAGATTGACGACATTGAACCCATACAATTACAATTGAGTACACTCGCGCGAAATACACCCAGTCAAATTAAGTACTTGGAAACACATGTATCCACGCGTATAGACGATATCGCCAAGGAAATTGTGCGTTTTAATCCACTCGAATCCCTCGTGTCAAATATTCACACATCCGAAACTGACATCTCTACACTCAAAATACAACTTCCTACCATTGACACTCGAATAAAGATCCTTGAAGATGTACCAGTCCCAACTCTACACAGCGTGACGTCATGTCAAAGTAACACCGTAAATACACTCACACTTGAAAATCAAAATGTATCGTTAACAACTTTTGGTAATATTGGGGTGGGTACAACCCAACCAACATCAAAAATATCTATTTTCAGTTTACCAAATGCCGTATCACAATTGGGTGAAGTCGATGCGATTAAAATTAATGAACTCGCACAAATTAACGCGTATACCAAGGCTAACGCGGGTCTAAGCTCCGGTCGCCCCGGTGGTCTAGTTTTCAAAACAAAGAGACCTAATGGTGAACTTACAGATAGTATGACTATAGATGGTAACGGTTCAGTCACAGTTGGCTCGTCGACACCTTGTGCGTCTGCAGCACTCGCGATAAACTCCACAACGCGTGGTTTATTAGTTCCCCGTATGACGACGGAGGACATTCAAAATATTAAAAAACCCGAACCGGGTCTCATAGTGTACGATATAGAATTGGATACATTTATGGGATACAAAAAGACTGGTTGGACTCAAATGTAATAAATTAAAATGACTTATTATATAAATGGTGAAGAACTTGAACACTATTGAAAGATCCGAGAGGATCAGAATAGGTAAATACACTCCAGATGAACAGGCGGAAAATTCTATAATCATCAATGCGTCGTCAGAAATTATTGATGCACCTGTGAGTGGATTTCACGTAGCCCCTGTTCGTTACGTGTCAAATGTTCTATCAAACACACTAGTATATAATACAGTGACACACGAAGTTGTAGATTCTGGGGAAAATATAAACAGATCACTTGACGATGTATTAGCTGTCAGTAATGTTGCATCATATACAGTTGAATTTCAAAATACAGCGACAAGTTTTGTGACATATGGACCGGTGGGTATAGCTAATACAAATCCAATACACACCGTTGATATAGGTTCGAATGTATTCGTTGATGACACCGGATCAAATGTAATGAATATCACAGGTAATGTATTTGTTTCAGACACCCTATTCGTCGTGGGTAACTTGGAAGTTTTGGGGGATACAACACTCACAACCCAACAAAATCTTCTCATTGATGATTCCATTGTTGAACTTGGTAAAAACAATTATGATTCGACGGCGGGGTTTGATCTGGGTTTTGTGATGACACGTTCATCCGCACTGTCAAATGTGGGTATAGGTTACAGAGAGACCCAAGATGAGTTTTTCATTGGATACACCGATAATAATGCATATGAACATTATTTAACACCCAATAACGACAATAACGTTAAAGTCCACGTGTATGGTTCTCTAGTCACGAATTCGAATGTCGGTGTGGGAAATACGTCACCGACGCACACGTTAGATGTTGGTTCAAATGTATACATTGATGACACGGCGTCAAATATTTTAGTTGTTCGGGGAGATGCTAAAATCGATGAAACACTATACGCGAATACAATTTCAATTTCAAATATTGCAACGATTGGTGGAAACTTAAATCTGTTGTCAGAGTTGGATGTCCTTGGAGATGTACACGCATCGTCAAATCTAGAAGTTTCCAAGGAACTCATTATTGGTGGGAATGTACACGCGTACTCAAATGTAGATGTGTCGAAAGAACTCAATGTCTCTGGGAACGTGTATGCTTCATCAAATGTTAATGTATCAAAGGCGCTCAATGTCACTGGAAATACAAACGCATTCGCACAACTCAACGTAACTGGGAATGTATATGCATCATCAAATGTCAATGTCTCCAAGGAACTGAATGTGACCGGGAATGTATACGCATCATCAAATGTCAATGTCTCTAAAGAACTGAATGTATCTGGGAACGTGTACGCGTTATCGAATGTTGATGTCTCCAAGCAACTCAATGTAACTGGGAATGTCTATGCGTCATCAAATGTCAATGTCTCTAAAGAACTTAATGTCACTGGGAATGTGTATGCGTTATCAAATGTCAATATAACAAAAGATCTAAATGTCACGAGACATATTTACGCAGGCTCAAATGTTGTGGTATCTAAAGATCTTGCAGTTGTTCGAGATATTTACGCATCAAATATAAATGTCAACAAAGATCTTACGGTCACTGAAGATATCAGAGCCTTATCAAATGTTGATGTCTCACAAGATATCAATGTCACGGGTAATGTGTACGCCTTGTCAAATGTTATTGTGTCCCGAGATATTGATGTATATGGAAACATTCACGCGTTGACGAATGTAGATGTCTCCAAAGATGTAAATGTCACAGGTAACATATATGCGTTATCTAACATTGTTGTATCACACGAGGCTGTGGTTCGTGGTGATTTGTACACACAAGGAAACGCATTTATTACGAAACAACTCACTGTAACTAGTAATATAAATGCCTTGTCAAATGTGGGTATAACAAAAGACCTAACGGTAGATGGAAATGTTTTTGCAAAATCAAATGTGAGTGTTTTGAAACAATTGGATGTGAGTGGAAATGTGTACATGAAATCAAATGCCATCGTATCAAAGCAACTACAAGTAACGGGTGATATAGTTGCTTCTTCAAGTATAGACGTGACGAGAGATGTAAATGTAACACGGAATGTAAATGTTACTGGCAATGTTTCAGCTTCATATTATAATGGAAATGGTAGTAATTTGACACATATCACCCTTGAACAGGTCACATCATATGGAAATACAACGTCTAACACGATATTTTTCAACAACCCTGGAACAGCTGTGGTTACCGTGGGTGATATGGGTGTTGGCACGGATACACCTGATTATACACTTCACGTCGCGGGGGATATAGGTGCGGATTCAAATATATCCGCGGTTCGGTACTTTGGGAGTGGTAGTACACTCACGGATATAACACTTGAACAGGTCACGTCATACGGAAATACAGCATCAAATACTGTAGAGTTTACAAACCCAACAACGGCATTAACGACTGATCTCACCTCAAATGTTGGCGTCAATATTGGACAATTGAACAATGTGACGTTAACCACACCCCTCAATGAAGATATGCTTGTATATGATGGTACACAATGGGTTAATCAAAAACAGAATCACTTATTTTTGTACGCAAAGGCGAATGTGGCGTTAAATAAAGGTGAAGTTGTGTACGCGACAGACACGGTTGGTAACGACACATTTGTCGTTGATAGAGCGGATGCACGTGACCCCCAAAAAATGCCTGCGATTGGTATTTTGTATCAAGATTTGGCGCTCAATGGACAGGGTCTGGTCGTCTCATTTGGGCGCGCAGATGGTGCAGCACTCGATAGTTTCGGAGAGGGTGAAACGGTATACGTGAGTAATACAGTACCTGGGGGTCTCTCAAATGTTGCCCCTACAGGTGTATATAATGGAGTTCCCAATCTCATTCAAAACGTTGGTCTCGTGGTGAAACCACACCCATCACAAGGTATTGTTTCTGTAACAGGTGTCGGTCGTACAAATGCTATTCCAAATGCGAATGTTATCACAGAAACACCCACGTATGTGTACACAGATGGCTCAGATGGTAAAAATACATTAAATAAGATTGACCCAGTAAACCTTCTCACAAAACTTCAAACTCTTGCACAGGTTGTGAACACTGGGAACACTGTATCTAATACAATTAACGTCACAGGTCTCACGACAACTGGGAATGTGAATGTTGGGAGTAACATATCTGTGGCGAGTCTTACACCCAACTATTTACCGATAGTTGATGCTAATAATTATCTTGTAGACTCCCCCATACGAAAGGACAACGGGAATATTATCATTAGTGCGGATACAGAAATTACAGGTAATTTATATATAACTGGTAATTCAATTTCAATTTCATCAAATAGTCTTGTCATTAGCGATCGTATTTTAGGTATCGCGAACAATAATCCAAGTCATGATTTGGATACAGGTATAATTATGGAACATCCCGGGCACAATGTGGCGCTCATTCATCACGGTGACGAAGATAGATTTTCAATGGGATACACACAAAACACAGTAACAGACGAACACATACTTCCAGATGTAAGTAATATATTCTTCTTAGATGTTTTGGGGAATGTTCAAATACAAAATAGTTTAACTGTGAATGAAACTGTGTATGCGGATTTTTTTGATGGTGATGGTGGTCTTCTTTCGAATATAGCGTCAGATTTTGAACAAATTGTTATTAATGGAAATGTGACATCAAATACAGTTGAGTTTAGAAACGCAATAAGTATAGTGACAACTGGATCCGTTGGTATTTCAAACACGTCACCTCAACATGACCTCTCCGTGGGTTCAAATCTGTATATTGATGATACGGGGTCAAATATTATACATGCCACTGGGAATATATACGCCACGCGTTTTATTGGGGATGGTTCGTATCTCACAGGTCTCGTGACCACATTTGAAGAAATTATTATTAATGGAAATGCGACATCAAATACGGTTGAGTTTAGAAATACAGATCTCAGTCTCGTGGCTTCAGGTAACGTCCAAGCTGTCCGCTTCATTGGTGATGGTTCATTTCTTTCGAATTTGGCGACGGATTTTGAAGAAATTATTATTAATGGAAATGTGACATCAAACACAGTTGAGTTTAAAAATACAGACGTGAGTCTTGTGGCGTCAGGTAACGTCCAAGCTGTCCGCTTCATCGGTGATGGTTCGTTTCTTTCGAATTTGGCGACAGATTTTGAAGAGATTATTATTAATGGAAATGTAACATCAAACACCGTTGAGTTTAGAAATGCAACAAGTTTAATCACAACGGGTTCGGTTGGAATCGCAAATAGTACACCTGGTCACGATCTTTCAGTTGGATCAAACTTATGGATTGAAGATACCGGGTCAAATGTATTATATGTGAATGGAAATGTATACGCCACACGTTTCCAAGGTGATGGGGGGCTTCTCTCAAATATTGCGTCAAACTTGGAGCAAATCGTTCTCAATGGAAATGTTACGTCCCAAACGATTGAACTACAAAACGCGATAAGTTTAATTACAGTGGGCTCGGTGGGAATCGCAAATAGTTCCCCGGGTCACGATCTTTCAGTTGGATCAAACTTATGGATCGAAGATACTGGGTCAAATGTACTCGTCGTTGATGGGAATATTTCGGCACATCGAATAACGTTGGATAGTATTCAAATTGCATCCGTGTATGCGTTAGAATACGTCACTGCTGAGGGTAACACGACATCTAACACAATTGAGTTTACAAATCCAACGACGGGTCTCGTATCTTACGGTAACGTGGGTGTCGCAAATACTCTCGCGATACACACACTCGACGTGGGTTCAAACTTATACGTCGAAGATGGGGGTCCAAACGTGTTGTATGTACGTGGAAATACATGGTCCGATGAAGTCTATACAAATAAACTTGGTGTTGGGAATACAAACTCTACACACGATTTTGCCGTCGCATCAAACTTGTATGTGGATGACGATGGTTCAAATGTACTCGTTGTGAACGGCAATGTGTCCGTGGGTACAACGCTAACACTGGGTGCGATTCAAATAACGACAGCGTACAATTTAGAAGAAGTCACTGGACAGGGTAATACAACATCAAATACCATTCAGTTTACAAACTCGGATTTGGGTATAGTTGCAAATGGTGGTATTGTGACACACAAAAATGCATACGCGTGTAAACAATATTCATACAGTAACGTTAATATACCTATAACATTTTCGAATGTTGGTATGACATTCAGTTCTAATGTTTTTTATGCAAAGCTTACAGCTCAATTAGTTCATGGAAACGAAGAAGTGAGTACATTACGTGCAGATGTTCAGGGTGGAACCCGAGATGGTACAGAATCATCACTTGATATCGCGACTGGAACGGTGTCTTTATTCGGAAATACAAATACAAAACCTTGGAGTTCTGCAATCACAACGACACCGACGATGGTCATCATAGAACCCAGTGCGATTGGTGGAACCACATATGGGTGTGACATCTTTGTAGAATATATGTCATCAGCTCCAGATGGAAAATTAGAAACAATTAGTGTAGATGGGAATAGTGTAAAATCTTTTATATATTAATATTAATGGCGTCGACACACGTACAAACTTTTCCTGGAAAAGTTGGTATCGCAAATGTGAATCCTATACATACACTCGACATTGGATCGAATGTATATATAGACGATACAGGAATAAATAAACTTACAGTATTTGGTAATATTCATGCATCCGGAATGACAGTGGATGGCACGGTGACTGTTATAGATACGGATAATCTCAACGTAAAAGACCCAATTATCCTACTTGCATCCGAAAGTACGGGTACTACAGATACGGGTATAATCATGAAACGCGCCGATGGTGACTCGAATGTTGCCGTTTTTTATGATGAGGGTGTAGGTCTCACACTGGCACACACACTCTCCAGTGCGTCTGATATTCATATCGCAGTTGATACAAATAGTCCATTACCTACACGTATTCACGGTCCATTGACTGTTGTCAATGCGACGAATCAATCACTCTCAGTGCAGGGTGGGGCTGAAATATCTGGGAATCTGGTAGTTGGAACACTAAACCTTTTGGTGGATGGGACCACTGGTAATGTGGGGATCGGGACAACCGTACCCGGATACACCCTAGACGTTGTGGGTGAAGCCAATGTCGGCGCTCTCACAGTCACGAGCATTGCGGGTGATGGTTCTGCACTCTCGGGGATTCAGTCCTCGAATGTGAGCGACTTTGCCTCAAACGTGGTGAGAATTGAAAACTTGGAAACCTCCAATGTAAGCATTTGGTCTAATTTGGCCTCAAACGTGGTGAGGATTGCGTCCCTTGAATCGGAGGATATGACTATTTCGGGGGAGAAGACGTTTAGTTCTAATCTAGAGGTTGGGACTGCGAACCTCTTTGTCGACACAACGACTGGCTTCGTGGGGGTGGGGACGACCAATCCAGATACAAAGTTACATTTGGAAGGTAATGCTCCTATCATACGATTTGTTGAAAGTGACACTACTGTCGATCCTGGACAGGTGATAGGTAGTTTAGAGTTTTATTCGAGGGATGGGTCGGGTGATGGTTATCCTAATTATGAACTTGCATCTATAAAATGTGTTAATGCTGACAATTCTGGTGTATCACCCGATGGGGAGATCGTATTTTCAACAGGGAGGCATGTAGATATCAGTGAAGGTGAGAGGATGCGTATCACTGCAGACGGTAGAGTTGGCATAGGGACTGATGACCCCGACTACACCCTCGACGTCGTGGGGGACATCAACCTCACGAGTAACATCGTGATGAGTGGTGAAGTCTTCGTGAAAGCCCATGATGCGACGAAGAATTACGTCGCTATTGGCCCAGGTGCTGGGCAGACTGAACAGAATACGTATACAGTCGCCATAGGCTATCAAGCGGGGCAGATTGGACAGAACACGGTCGCGCTCGCCGTAGGGTACTTAGCGGGGCAGAGTGGACAAAGCGCCTCCGCTATTGCTATAGGACAACAAGCAGGCGAAACAAATCAGGGTCTGCGAGCCGTTGCGATAGGGCGTGAAGCGGGTAGTAACGTTCAAGCTCAGTACGGCATCGCGATAGGATATAAAGCAGGGGAGGACACTCAAAGTGACGACGCCATTGCGGTGGGACGGGGTGCAGGTCAGTCCAATCAAGGCAACAACGCCGTCGCCGTGGGGTACCTCGCGGGTCAGACCTCTCAAGGCGCCGAAGCCACCGCTGTGGGGTACTACGCTGGTCAGTCCTCTCAAGGCGACTCCGCCGTCGCTGTGGGGCGCGCAGCGGGGGGCACCTCTCAAGGCAGCTACGCCACCGCTGTGGGATACTTGGCGGGTGCGACGGCTCAAGGCACCCAAGCCGTCGCTGTGGGGCGCGATTCGGGACGTTTCAATCAAGGCACCCTCGCCGTCGCTATGGGGGTTGCAGCGGGGGGCACCTCTCAAGGCAACTACGCCATCGCTGTGGGGCACCTCGCGGGTAGTAACAATCAAAGCATCACCGCCGTCGCTGTGGGGCGGGAAGCGGGTAAGTCCGTTCAAGGCAGCGCCGCCGTCGCTGTGGGGAACACTGCGGGTCAAAGCAATCAAGGCAACAACGCCACGGCTGTGGGAGACAACGCGGCACGGTACAATCAAGGCTCCAACGCTATAGCCGCGGGATACTTGGCGGGTGAGACCTCTCAAGGCGTTAACGCCGTCGCTGTGGGTGCCGCCGCGGGTCGGCACAATCAAGGCACCCTCACCGTTGCTGTGGGGGAGGACGCAGGTAACACCTCTCAAGGCGCCCAAGCCGTCGCTGTGGGGAGTGACGCGGGTCGGCACAATCAAGGCGCCGAAGCCACCGCTATGGGCTACCTCGCGGGTGTGACCTCTCAAGGCGCCTACGCCAGTGCTGTGGGACGTAGTTCGGGTCGGTACAATCAGGGCACCAACGCCATCGCTGTGGGGAACCAAGCGGGTCAGACCTCTCAAGGTAACTCCGCTGTCGCTGCGGGGTACCAAGCAGGTATAACCTCTCAAGGTAACGGCGCCGTCGCTGTGGGTCCTCTCGCGGGTAGCAACAATCAAGGCAACAACGCCCTCGCTGTGGGCTACCTCGCGGGTCAGACCTCTCAAGGCACCAATGCCGTCGCCGTGGGCTACTTGGCGGGTCAGACCTCTCAACACGACAATACGGTCGTCCTCAATGCGTCCGGGTCCGCCCTAGACACTGAGGGTACGGGGCGAACCTACATCAAACCTCTCCGAGTCGCCACGGTGGCGTCGAATGTGATGACCTACGACCAGACCACTGGGGAAGTCATGGACTCTGGGGGACTCTTCACGAACAGACTCGCGGTGGTGTCCGAACAACCCCCAAGTGCGTTGACTGGGGACACGACGACTATCCAAGGGCATGGGAAGTATGTGGTGACGGCGTCGAGTGAGGGGAATGCCGGTTTTACGGCTTTTAATTCTTTTAATAAAACGATTGGCGATGTAAATGGGTGGTCGTCTGATCAGTCCTACGCGACTACATCCCCATATACTCACACCGGTGGAAAGTCTCTTGGTGGTGTGACTGGTGAATGGGTCCAATTAGAACTTCCATACAAAACAAAATTGAGACATATATCTTTGCAATCGCGTGGCGATCTTTTTACAGTGAGTATGCCAAGTGCATTTTCAATTATCAGTTCAAATGACAATACAACTTGGACTACTTTGGGTTCTTTTAGTGGATTAACCGGGGATGATTATACGGGTGGTGTGCAAAAACAATTCGTCATAAACGCAACCGAACAATATAAATACTACGCCATCGTTGTTACAAACATTTTGGGTAATCCCACTAATTCACGCCTCATTTTGGGCGAACTCCGCCTCTTCACGGAATCGTTCAGTGTCGATGGGGGTATCGTGACGACCACCGCGGCGTCTGGTTTGGAGACTGGGTTCACCGAACATCCGGTGGCGCCTATGACTGGGTTCAACACCTACGTCGAGGGTCACGGCACCTATGAGGCGAGTGCGAGTAGTTATAATATAATTCAAGAAAAGCCAGAGCCATGGCGTGCATTCGACTATAATACAGTGACTGGTTCGTGGAGAACGTCGGGATTTTCAAATTCAACATATTTATACACGGGTCCCGACGTGTTCGTAGATGCCGGTGGAACACGGTACAATGGACCCAGTCTTACGATAAAAATACCATATGCGATTGTACTTTCACATTCGACATTCAATGTATGGGGTGGAACATATGGATTTAATACATCCCCTAAAGTAGGTTATATATTTGGTTCAAATAATGGGGTGGATTGGTACAAACTCTTTTACATAAGTGATTTTGGATTTGAAGATGTGGAGGGTGGAAATATCAAAACCGTGAGTATAAATGCGACGACACCATACACACATTATGCATTCGTATGCACTGAAAAAAATAATTCTGGGACCGACACGGCCATGAATTTCAACGAATGGCGCCTCTTCTCCGCGACCGGTGTGACCAAGATGGACAACGTCCTCATCTCTGGGGAGTTGGCGGTGGACGGTGGGGCTCTCCAAACCTCGCACATCAAGTGGCCCAAGGTGCCCCTCAAGG
>Ga0255752_10001236_pt1 | contig 29980 bp, 25 predicted proteins | sample 011ome_25_FD_179952 | JGI IMG/M metagenome (GOLD analysis project Ga0255752, IMG submission 179952) | Coastal salt marsh microbial communities from the Groves Creek Marsh, Skidaway Island, Georgia - 011512CT metaG (version 2) | ecosystem: Environmental > Aquatic > Marine > Intertidal zone >... | reverse complement strand
GTCCAAGCTGTTTATCAGGATTGTGAGGCTTCAGATTATCAAAGTCTTTTAGAAAAAATGCCTGAACGAATTGACTGGTCCAAATTTCAAGACTACGAAAAAGAGGACAACACAGTGTCCATGCAGACGATGGCTTGTACTGGAGACAGTTGCGAACTTGTTGATATTTCAGCATAAATCCCAATAAAAAAGCCCTCAGATCGCTTGACCTGAGAGCGCATTTACACTAAAATGTTTCTTGAATGGGGTTGAGATTGGTCCATCCTGTTCGTTGGTTGAGACCCCTGCTTTGGTTGGCGGGGGTCTCTTTTATTGCATACCCAGATCCATCATCTGTTCGTCTATGCTGATAGTAGGAACACTTTCGTCTTCTGTATTACCTGTGACTGCAGAAGGATACGCAAGAGACATGGTTTCTAAGTTGTCTCCTACTTTTCTACCCGCTATTTTAACAGCACCGCCCACACCAAGCTGCCTTGCCATACGGGTGTATTCTTTGATCGTTTCAATCACCGTTTTTTGCATGGGGCCACGGCCCTTAATTCCCGCCACAATTAATTCAGGCACTTTAAAGAGCTTTTCCATTTGGTTTTTCTGGTTAGCTATTGGAAGCTGGTCGATATATTTCTTGAAGAAGGCTGAACCAATGGCTGCAGCTTGTAGACTGGCATCACCCCTACCAAATAATACACCTACGTTAGCACCAATTAATCTAGCTAAATTCTTTTGAAGATCTGGTGTATCTGACATTACCTGATTAAACGTCTTAGGGTCTGTCATTCTCTTTTCTAGTTGTAGTCCTTGAAAGATCATTTCTCCTATAGCATTTTTTTCGTCAGCACTTAAAATCCCAGTGTCTACCATCACATCTAGAATAGTAGGGTCTCCTGAGCGTCTACTCATAGGCTGTAACATACGTTTAGCTACTGTGGTGAAGTCTGGTGGATCACCGGCTCCTGCAAATATCTCATCGATTGTTGCATTTCTGAAATCAATCTTAGCTTCAGGAGCAATAGAACCAGCTTCGACAGCTTCCCTAGCCAGCCTAGAGTAACCCTCTACTGGGGTGTCTGTTGCTAATGTTTTCCCTATAGCGTCTGATAGTCTTTCGGTGTTTCTTACAAATCCTAACTCATCAATTAGCCTCGCTGCGGTCTTATTGGCCTCGTACAGCGTAAGCAGATCTTCTTTAAAGCTATCGAACTGATTAACAAGATTTTGGTTTTGATTGATAAATTTGTCTAAGGCTTTGAGGTCTAAAACGCCTGTAGTAACATCTTCAAACTCCATAATCTTAGAACGTAAGAAGTCTTCTTGGGCTTTGCTTATAGTTAATCCCAGCAATACAGGTTCGTCGGCTAGGGCGGGCGGCAAGTAGTCAGGAGTAGCCCCAGTCCTAGACCAGTCTACTGTAGGGCCGTCTTTAGGAGCATCTTCAGGCTTAGGATCTGCACTGTAAGTTTCCCCTTCAGGGCGGTTAAACATCTTGTCCAATCTTTCCTGAGTGGACTCAAAGTTTGGTAACTCATCTCTAGGAACAGGGTCTCCATCTCCAACGGCTTCAGGCGGCACAGCATCAGTTACTTCATCTTGAAATTGTCTTTCAAAGGTACTTCTTCTTCCATCAGGTGGAAAAATATCATTACCAGATCCGGGTTCTCTAAAGGAAGGATCACCTACTGGCTCAGTAATCATCTCCCCATTCTCATCAAACTGCACCTGACCAAATTCATCTCGTACAGGGCGCTGGGCTGCAGCCGTGGCACGGTAAGGGTAGGCGGTGTTCTCAGGATAGATTACATCATCAGTAGTGGCTGCGTCAGTAGTAGGTGGTACAGGCTCCTCGACGTTCTCTGCAGCGGCCTTCTTAGCAGCTAGAGAATCTTCCATACGGATTAATTCAACTCTATCTGCAGCGGCGTCAGTAAACTCAGCGGCCTCTCTTAGCTCTCTAAATTTTTCATCTGCCTCTGCACCACCAGAGCCAAAGCCTTCCCTTAATACAGCGGTATCTCTAATACTTGTACCACCCTTAGTTTCTGTGGCGAGTACATCTTTTACAAAATACCGTGTAAATCTTTTATTTAGAGCAGCACTAAAGCCACGGGCTTGGTCAATAACACTACCAGCCGCACCGTCTAAGGTACTTAGCTGATCAATAGATGCAGCGGCTAAATCATCAAACAAACCAGCTTTTTTAAATTCACTATTAGCGGCAGATGATCTGGATTGATCTAACATTTCAGAGCGAAACTGAAGTATTCTTCCTACAGTAACACTTCCGTTTTTTCGTATCTCTGCTTGCAGATTATCAATAACGTCATCAAGCTGACCGCCGCCAGCGATTGTTCTACCTTCAGGAAGGCCGTCTTTTAATTTCTGTATTACTGCAGAAAGTTGTTCTCCAGATACAGACTGTTCCTGATTAATTCTATCCCAGAGTGCAGTCTCCATACTTCTGATATTATCTTTAGCTTTGAAGATAGTTTTCTGCGTAAGGATTGACGCCGCATTAGGGTCGCCTTTCATGGCTTTTAAAGCTTCTGCTGCTTTATCTTCTTCTAGCTTTAATTTAGAGTCGATCACACTGGAATAGAAATTTGTTCGTAGAGCTTTAGCCATCTCTGTATTACCGGCCCTAGCCATAACATCAGAGGCCTTTAGAATGCCCGACAAGACTAGATTGGCCCGTTCCATAACGTCTTTACCAAACTCAGGGCTTTCAACCATTAACCTCTTCTGCATTGCCATTAGCAGCGGGTTACCAGTTAAGTCTCCTGCCGCAAGAGTACCTCCTAAAGAGTCGGCTGTCTCTATGTCTGATATTATTCGCTCAGGAGTGTAGAACTCTGCCTGTTCTCTAAGTGCGGTTGCAGAGGTTGTATTTCCGTTACTTTCAACAAAATCGGCCTCTTCTAGTAAGCCTTTTCTAGTTTGCTCTGCAGTTTTTAGGATTTGATCTACTGCTAGTTTTCTAGCTCCGGTGTCACTCCAGCTAGAAAATACTTGATCGACTGCCTTACGCCCTTGTCTGTATGCCATTCCTAAAGGTGATGCTTTTGAGATAGCTCCTACATTGGCTCCAGAAATGCCGCCTAGCAATTCTGCCCCCATCATAACCCAAGGGTTATCTCCTAGACCGCCAGCCTCTACTGCAGCCACTCCTGCAGCCGCACCTGTAGTGGCAGCGGCCTCTGTTGCAGCAAATTTAGCAGGGTTATTTCTGATCCCTTGCATGAGAGGATTGGTAAGGCCGAATCCTGCTTTAGCAGCTTGTAAGCCACCGGCTATAGGTAGGGCATTTTCCCCGATTACCCTACCAGCTTGAAACGCAGGTCTATACTCTTGAGGAACTTCTTCTCGGCTATCTACATAATCGACTGTGCCTAGAGAAGCAGCTTCAATAGTGTCTCTTACATTTTGACCGCCGCCAATTGGGTTAGAGGATGAAAGATAAAAGTCATCAGGGTTGGTACTGACATCACCACCTACTGTATTGATGCCTTTTCTAACCAATCCTTCACCAGCTTGAAGACCCATATTAACAAGGTCTACAGGCAAACCCATAAGATTAGTTACACCAGTAGCTGCGCCTGAGAGTAATGCCTCTGGCTGACTATCTATCGAGCTACTGGCTATACCTGCATCTACATTATCTTTAGTTCGTAGAGCTTTACCTGAAGTGATGAAGTCCATGATACTTGAAACGCTGTCTCCAGATTGTTTCGCGGCGTTCAAGTCCATAGTGAAGTCATCTACAGTTAATGAGCCGCCACTATCTCGTAGCAATGTCTCAAAAATATCTTCATCAGGCACACCGTTAGCACGGTCTTGCAGAATTAATCTTGCATCAATTTCCATAAAATTTCCTAACCATCACTTTTTTATGTAGGAAGATTGGCCGACAGGGGTTGTACCGCTCTGTGGGTTTTCAAACCCTTCAACAATTGTCTCATATATTTCCAACAGAGGGAGAAGAGAGTTTAACGCCATTCTAGCCTTGGCATTATCTCTTGTAGACATAGTCATATCCACTGAATTTTTACTCTGGGTAGAGACTGCACCTTCTAGAATTTGTTTGACTGATTTAAATCCACGTAAAGCATTTGGCTTAAAAGATCCGCTATCCAACAGCTTTCCCGGTTCAGGTATTAATGAAGCTAATTGCTGCTTGAGAGCTACGCTGTCTCGGATGTTTGGAAATGCAGATACAAGCTGTAAGACCGTTAGAGTTCTAAGCTTCTCCAACTTAGACTTTGCCTCTGCGCTGTTCTCATCAAAGGTGGTTCCGAAGACAAAGCCTGATATATTATTCCCAATCTTCTTAGCCCAGCCTTCAGGACCAAATGCAGAGCTTATGTCTTTCAATCCCGCAATACCTCCACCAAGACCGGCTTCTGTCAGTAAAGATGCTGCAGCGGCTTTTTCTTCGGCAGTAATTACTACTTTATTCCCCTGCTCATCCTCATAAAATACACTAGGAACGCTCAGGTTATTGGGGTCTCCGGTTTGACCGCTTTGCATAGCCTCTTGTAGAGCCTCTGACATTAATCCCTGAGTCTCTGTATCCTGAGCCTGACTTGATCTGGAAGGATAAGATTGTTCACCTGTTTGTTTATTTACAAATACAACTCTGCCTAAACCATCAGATGATATGTTTATAAAGCCGTTTTTGAGTTGTGAAGCTTCTTCGCGGTTAATGCTAAAGTCCTGCATTATTTGCTCTACCGCACCAAGCTGAACGTCACTGTAACCGCCTCCGGAACCAGTTAGTTTTTTATACTCCTCTTCAGAATATACCCTTGTCGTTGTCTGTGTACCTATTCGATATAAGGTGCGCGGGGTAAACTTTTCAGAAGAAGTTGCTTCATTCCAAGAATTTTCAATAGCAGCCACACGCTTACTGTATTCTTCTGGCGCTAGTCCTTCTGGTATTAAGGCTTTTTCTGCAGCAAAATATAATCCTTTAGCCGTAGTAGGGTCAGGAATATCATCCACTGCCTTTTGATCATTACGGGCTTGCAAGGCGGCTTGATAGGGGGCTATTTCAGCTTCCGGTCTACCTTCTAGCTGCATAACAGCAATTTTAGCAGATAGGTCACCTCTACTGAGTGAGCTTGGGTTTATTCTAGGCGCTGTAATTTTATTAGCGCGTTGAATTAGAGCAGCATCTCCTGAGTCATTGGCTATGAGTAGAATCTGTGCTGCAGTGTGGTATGTACCATCCTCCTTTTTAAACGGATCGTGTAAACCTTTCTTGTCGGCTATGATAAACGATCTGAAGTTAGGATCATCTCCAGATTCTTCCATCATAAACGAAGTGTCAGCAAACTTCTCCGCGTAATCTGAAAGATAGGTCTTAGCTATAGTACCGTCAGGGTTTTTACTCTCATCGTGAGGATTTTTTTCACCGCCAGATGTAAGGTAGTTTCTTAGTCCGGTTTTACCGCCTAAATGAGCAATAGCTATAAGGCTCGCTTCCGTTAAAACAGTACCGTTGATCTCTTCACCTACAAACTCATCAAGACCTTCGTTTCTAATGAAAGTACTAATGTCTCTGAAGTGCCAGTCGTTTATAGCTTTTTGATCTTTTTTCTCTAACTGGGCAAAAGTTTCGGGAGTAAAGTTTGTACCATATATTTCATTATAGTCCTGCAACCTCAACTTACCCAGTTGAAACTCGCCACCAAACTTTCTACCTTTGGTATCAGTACCTAATTCATTAACTCTACCACTGCTCTCAGACATTGACATTTCATCTTCAAACGCACTTCGTGCTTGTCTGTTGGTCACACCTTGGCTGGCACTTCCTGTATCCGTTTCAAATACAGAATCCATATCAACGCCCATAAGTTCAGCCGTTTGCTGGCTTAAATCTCCAGCGCGTCCGGGCTGTTTAAGTTTAGGTATTTCTACTTTAGAAGCAGCAAGTCCTAATCTGTTTCCTAAATCTGTATAATATTTAAGTGTCGCCGCGCCATCGCCTCCATTTAATTCTAAATTACCTATTACGTGAGTTATTAGATTTTGATTTTTATAATCTTGATTAAGGTTTTTTAGAATTTGTTGGGCAGTTTCTTTATCTTTTTTTTGTTTTTGAGCGGCTGCTCTGCTTTTCGCATTTCTTTCTTTACGCAGTTCTTTAGCCTCTTCCATTGCAACCATACTGGCTTCTCGTTGCCGTTCAGCCGCATCCATGATGGAGTTTGCTCTAGTTTTTAAAAGTAGTCCTATTCCCTCACGAATGTCGTTAGGGGCTTCTGGTCGAAAGCTCATTGCTCCAGAAGCTACTGCTCTCTGAGTATCACGCCACCCCATCTTGTGGCTCCTCTTCCGTATTTGTCATTCCCAACATAGATGCCTGTTCTCCTTCGGTGGCACTCATGGCAGTTGCTTCGCTCGGACTTCCCATCAAGCCACCTTTAGGTAATACGGGTGCAGGGGTGTCGGGCATATCAGGTATTTCATCATCATCATCCACGATGCCCATTGCTAATTTTAGGCTGGTAGGCGTGATTTTAGCTTTGCGGCTTTCAATCAATAGCTTCGGTTTTAGACCTGCTTCTTTAGCCATAATATCAATATGCCTGACCACTGGCCCTGCTACTAAAACAGCTAGATCAATTCCTATTTTACCCTTGCGGATGGCCTGTAAAAGCATAGCCGTAACCGCATTGGTTACATCCATTTTTAATTGAATGAGTGACATAACCAAATCGTGTTGATCAGGTTCATCTACCTTGCCAATAAGATATTCTACCGCTTCATCATAGTCAGTATACTCTGGCGGTCGATGCCAAGGGTAGTTTCTTGTATCGGCGGTCATGTTAGCGCCGGGAATTGGTGCATCTACAGGCAGTCGCATTTACTTATCATCCTTTTCAATAGCCCCTAAAAGGCGCTCTTCAAGCTCATCAAAATAGTCTGGTGTGTACATTATACCGTTCTCAGCTATGTCGGCGGTCTTAGGAGGCATTTTACCACCTAAGAATAATTTAACGGACTTTTGCACTGCATCTTCAAACTTCATTTTACCAACCCCAATTCAAATAATCTCTGTCGATTAAATCAACTTCACCCGTCACATTTTCAATCGAACCTACGAGATCAATTTCTAGCGCCCCGTCATCGAATGGGTTTAAATCAACATCACCTTCCATTAATCTTTTTGCGGAATCTACTAGATCTATTTCCAATACCCCCTCATCAAAGGGGTTAACATCTACATCAATACCCGCTTCTTTAAGTGCTAGGCTAACGGCAGTCAGGCCAATTATTCCTGCCGTTACAGGGTTTGCCGCCGCCCATGCCCCCATGCTACTAAAACCACTAGCCATGCTTCCTAGCACACCACCTTCACCAGTTAAGCCAATTGCCTTGGTAAATGTTGTGACTGTGGCGGGTAGAGAGCTAAAGTCTGCTGCACTGTCTCCCTCGGCCCCAGTAAAGTAATTCACTACATTCTCAGCCCCAGATAATACATCTATTCCATCCGCAGCTAAGTTTGTATTAGCGCCAGTGACCCAGTTATAAACATTACCTACCGTACCTAGAGTACCACCTATAACATCAATATCGCCGCCAGCACCGCCACCTACACCGCCGTAACCTCTAGATCCAATAGCCGCCGCAGCTAGGGTGAACAGACCATCTACGATTGGATCATTTGAGGGGGCAGACATTCTAGATTGTGCTGTAATTGTAGTGGCTAGAATATTAGCATCACGATCCGCATCGTTGTTGTAATTATTTACTGTGTGATCCAGTAGACTATCGACCCGATCCCACATTTGGTTCATCGCCTCTTGGCTGAGATCCAATCCATTACGAACATCCTCGTTAGCGGCATCGAAGGACATTTCTGCATTAGTTTCAGTTACAGTTTGCCGCCATTGAGCATTGTCGGAGTCGATCTGATACTGCATATCGGAGTAGTATCTCTGTCGGCTATCTTCCATGTCGGCTTCAAACTCAGCGCCGTCATTTAGTTCACCCGCATTAAACCGTTTAATTGCATTTAGTTGCTCAGAACGATGCATCTGGATGTTACTATTCAGATTGTCATAGTATTTTGTGAAGTCGTTTTCTTGCTCTACATCAAATCTACGGGCCACGTTGGTTTCAGCGGCGTCCGACAGCATTACGTCTATTCGCTCTTGTGTGTTAATAATCTCAGCTTCCTGCTCTAGGTCTAAATTCTTTAGATCCATTTGCAGAAAGGCATCAGCGTTATTAACAGCCGCAGTTTCCCTAGCCCCTAGATTGGCTACCTCAAACTTAGCCAGTGCCTGAGCCTTGTTGATGATTGACTCTTGGCGGTTGTCTAAATTCTCTGTAGTCAAGGTCTGAAAGAAAGCTGCCTCATCCTTGGATATGCCAATTGTCGCTTCCATAATTGCGTTTGCCATCGCTGCAGTCGCTGCAGTTCCTGACATACCATCGAAGGCTATACTACGCTTCAACATACGGGCAGTAGATTGCGCCCACGGCGGGATAACTGGCTCACCAGTATCGGGGTCTTTAAACTGACGGCTTATAATATCCATCTGCCCAGCTATAGTAGCCTTCGCGTCAGTATAGTTACCCTCTCCCAATTCTTCCGCAAGTAAACGGCCAGACGTTGTAGAAGTATCAATAATGGTGGAGAAGTTCTGAGTAGCGTATTGATTTAACGCTTCCCCAGTACTGTTTACCGTACCATCTTCATTAACCCCTGAAGCTACCGCATCAATGTCAATTTCTATATCACTGGCGTCTATAAGCGCATCAGAATCCTCAGTGAGTTCACCTTGTGCTGCATTAACCGTAGTTAATGGGGTGCCTAATGAACCTTCTACAGTCTCTACATTATCTGAGTATCCCGCTGCGTCTGGAGTATCGGTAATTTCAGTAGCCAGTTCGACATCGTCTTCATCTACCGTATTCGTATTATCTATGACTAGATCCTCACCCAGATCATAACGATCATCAGTAGGATCAAGATTTGTTCCCGTAGCGTCTGCATCTAGCTCAGTATAATTATCTGTAAGCTGTAGATCATTATCAGCCAAAAACGTATTAGGATCAGTAGCTAATGCCTGAATATCTACATCCTGATCTGTCATGCCAACGTCATCCATAGCACCGTCTAGATCGAAGATGTCTTGCTTATCTGTTCCATCCCCCACGGGATCGATTGTCACATCATCTTCAGCCATTGATATTATCCCTTTCGGCTTCGCACCGTCTGATACGATCACGTAAGTAAATGTAGTTTTTCATCGCTTCCTCTATCGCCCGACTATCTGAGGGAAGAGCTTCGATTTCATCTGCTAATTGATTATTAAATCTGTCATCATACTGCGCCATCGAAGGGCAGTAGACCTCAAGCTGCGTTCTATAAACCGTTGTTACGCAGCCGGTCAGTGACAGAGCGACGATCAGTAAGAGTATCGTTCTCATGTTCTGCCATATTTTTGTAAAAATTAGAGGCTTTTGTCTGTGCCTCCAATTCGTCCTCAAGGACTTTGGTTTTCTCTTTGGCCCGTCCTTTGACCTGACCCATCAAGTAAATGATAGGTAAGGCCAGAGCTAAAGCGCCTATGATGTAGGACTTGATCTTACCGAAGACGAACACTAATGGACGCCTTCTTTGTTATCCTTCCAACGGGCGTATGCTGCTAAGGCAATCCCGCCTATAGCGCACAATAGGAAGATTGTTTTTAGGCTGTCAGCATAGGCTACCAGCCCCTGTAATTGCCCTGCAACTTCGTTCAGGCCCGTGGCTGCACCCGCTATACCAGCGCCTACCATAGTCTTGGATTTAGTAAGTTTCTTAGGAGCCTCTGCAGTAGGCTTTTGTACCATAGCAGGGCCACCCTCATCTGAAGGCAATTGTGCGTCACGGCTAAAGATAGCTGCTTCCGCTGCACGGCGTCGAGTCAGTCCTCGTAGGGGTGTTAGCTTGCCATCTACCCGTGCCTTGTTCCATCTTTGCAGTTGCTCAGGTACATCGTCGTACATTCCTAAGTTCAGACGCTTTAGGGCTGTTGATGACTTAAAGTTGCCGCCGCCGACATTGAATACAAACGACACTAGGGCATCATACTGACCTTGGCTTAGAGGTACGTTGACTAGACGTTTAACTATCTTACCGTGTTCTTCTAAGTCATCTTTAAGATGTTGCTCTGCCTCTGCTATAGTGCAAGTCATTCCAGAACGAATACCCTTAGTTTTCCCAAATCCCAACGTCCAAACACCGGCTGGACAGCGATATGAGTGTACTAGGCCATCGTCCTTGACTTTGTGCAAGCCTTCAAATTTCTTAACAAGATCAACGCATTGCTGCGATACATTAGTTGGATGCATTTTATTAAAATCACTTATAAAATAAATTAAATATACTACTATTATACACTAATTCGGCGCATAATTCAACACTTACTTACAGGCGTTGCTCTAGTTCTTCTATGCGATCATTAGCTTCCTGTAACGCTGACCACAGGACGGGTACTAGGCTAGAGTAGTCCACGGTTTGATACACCGGCATACCGTCAACATCTTCAGCATCTTTATCCCCAAATACTGCCCAAGGAACAACTTCTTGAAGTTCATGTGCTATAAACATGGCCCTTGATTGTGTGTCTGTATCCCGCTTACCCATAATGGCATCTACCGACATAACTAAATGAGTGGCGTCTCTTAAACTACCTTCAACCGTCTTAGTTCTGTAATCAGATGTCGTTACATAGCTGGCGGCTGAAACTGCATTCGTAATTGTGGCACTATCGCCGGTAATATCACCAGCCACTGAAGCATCACCGCTCAGAAACAAATCCTTCCATCGAGTGTTTAGAGAACCTATGTCCTTCGTATTTGTTACATCAGGAAGCATTGAACCAACGCCGGTCGTAATATGAGCTAAGGCTTGCCAGACCGCCGAATTTGCCGTGCTATCTGCACAAATGTGCATACGATCCGTAGTCACGTTCACCCAAATAGATCCAACTGCGTAGCCTAAATCTGTATCATCGTTGGCTGTAGGATCTGCCGTAGCATCCAGCTTGTTCAATCCTCCTACTCCACCATTGGCGGCAGAAAGATAGCCGGTAACTGAGCTTGCTAGAGGTATCTTTGCACTATCCCCCGCTAAACCTGTATGCGTATGGCCTGTGGTTCCAAAGGCTGTTTCGAGTTGGTTAAACTCTGCGTTTAAAGGCGCTGCAGTAATATCCAGTGTGTTCTGTATGCTGCTTGCCGACTGTCTGGTGTATCCTGCCATTATCTTTTCCCTGACTGTGCAAATTCAAATACTAGCCCTTGAATAGAATGTGGGCTGGCTACTGCGTCCGTTACGAAGGTAGCTCTAGTCGAGTAGCCGCTGCCTTGTATGTCCGACACGATGACGGGCTTACTAGAGCCGCCGTATTTAACGTCTGTAGCGTTATAAGTTATGTTTCTGCCGCCATAGACTGTGGGTGCGCCGGTAGAGGTTTGGCTGTAATCCCGTGGCGTAGAGGTGTCTGGATCAGACCAATCGTATTCGATGTTGAGCAGCATGGTGAACGGGCCTTCTGCCCTAATAAATGTATTTAGTTTATGAATTACCTTGCGGATTTCAGTGTCGCCAAAGTCTAAGAACGGCGTGGAGTAGAGGCTGATAATGTTATCACCGGCTAGGCTATTGCCTGTCTCTTGGCGATATACCTTACCATCAAAACCGCCATGTAAGACGTACTCTTCTGCTCCTATGTATTCACTGGTGCAGACCGATACTTTAAATCCCAGTAATTCAGAAAACTCCCACCCCATGCCTTGTGGAGTACTGGTTAAGCCACCTAATATGCCCTTGCCTTCGGAAGTATTGTCTCCCACAAAAAGACGGATTTGAGACTTAGCTCTGATGACCGTAGAATTAAGCGTATCTAAATCCTCGTTACGGATAATATCAGTGAGCTTGGCTTGTATATTTTTACTTATAGAGCGGATCTCTACGTCACCGATATTGGCAGTTCCCGATACAGGGCGTAGGCCATCAGGGCTAAGAAATATTAGATCCCCACCTAGTTCTTGTACGGAGTCACGGGCTACGCAGCCTACATTGCTGGTTACATTATCGGGCTTAAACGGGGCCGTGGCTCCTTGGGCTGTATTCTTGGACAGCTTCTTAATGGCGTTCTGCCCGAATACAAATAAATCCTCACGAAACGGCTTTAGCTGAACGACTTTAAATCCTGCAGAATACTGATGACTATCAGCCGCCGTAGTCCAAGTGTATGGATCTTGTGGCGCTGAATGAGCAATGCCGTTTTGGTAGCTCGTATCACCAGCAATAAACAAATACTGCTCAAACACTTCTACGATTTCAGGGGCGTCATAGGCATTCGGCCCACCGGCACTAGACGATCCACCTGAGTTGGCTGAGAGTACCTGCTTCCAGTTCGTACCATCGAAGATTGTCAGAGGGTTTATACCATCAGCAAAGGCCACCATAGAACCACTGCCAAAGTTAAACTGCACATGGCGTATCTTGTTAATCGTCTTAGATCCGCTAACGGTATTATGCGTAAAGCCAGTGGTGATTTTGCTCCAGCCAGAGCCAGTAATGTGTTTCCAGAAAGAGTAAGTATTTCCAGAAACATCCTTACGTGCGGCTATAATGTAAGGCGATCCTAAAATTTCATTGCGGTACATGCAGAGTCCAAGGATCTTACCTTCGGCTACAGGATTGGAAGACCCGTCTAATGCCTGTACTTCCTGCCCGTACTCGCCGCCAGAATAGGTAACCGTAGTGTCGTAGTGATCAAAGCCTTCGATGCGTCTATAGCCGCCAAATAAGCTAGGCTCGTAGTTTAATAGGCGAGTAGCTGCACCGGGATAGTTGGCAGCAAGATCCAGATGGTTCTCATTGCTATTCAACCCGCCTTTGCAGATTACTTTATATGAGTCGATACGATCCACTATAAACCACTCACTGATCTAAAACTGGCTGAAACATTACCACCGCCGAAGTTCACTCTGGTGTCTCTGACTTCGCTGTAGCTGTTGATGTATTGTGATTTCATGTCGGCTATAGCCCGTTCAAAATTGCGCTGGGCTAGTTGGGCCGACTCTGGATTATCCTTAAACATATAGATGTGGTACAACGCACCTTCTACGAAGACTGGCGTCAATACATCAGGATAAACCGAAGCGCCTGTAGGTGTATCGTTATATGCTACAAGCTCAGTCGGGTGCAGGAAGTATCTAAACTCAAGGCGGTACGGCTTGTCGGGTGCAGGGCTAATACCAAACCCTACGCCGTGGCTGGGAAATACATACTCAGGCCGACCAATACCTGACGTAGCTGCGTCATCATCCTTATCCCGATAGCTCTTGTACCAGACATCTCGATCTATGTACTGCAGTGAACGGTTCTCTGTGGAGTAGGTTCCATCACCCACAATCTGGAAAGAGTTCCACTCTAACGTCTTAGCCCTAGTCGGATTGGAGTATTCGGTCTGCCCCACGACAAGCTGCGTCAATTCCTCAGCCGCATTAAAAGGCCACTCGAATTGCTGTGCGTTAAAGTCAAATATGGCGCTGTTAATCGCATCCTTAGCCGCCGCCTGTATGCCACGGGCGTTCTCAAAGTCAGACTGCGTAAGCTCGACTTCATTGAGTCGCCTTAGCACCCGATTAGTCAGGTCAATAAAAGTAGTCATGTACGGGCCTTTTTAAGCTGCGTTTCTAAACGGGCTGCTTGGAGTAGAAGTTGAGGTAGTCGCAAACGGCGACACATTTAGATCTGAACTTCTTGAAGTAAATGGCGGCTCAATCACGCTAGTAGTTATGTTTTGAGCGCCTTCGGCATTCACAATGGGGCTATTAAGAGTACTACTAATAGTACCAGTTAAGGTTAAACTAGAATTAGACCGGCCTACGCTGGTGATAGTAACAGTAGCACCACTCTGGAATACGCCTTCGGGATTGGCTTGAGTAGTAACCCCGATATTAGTAGACGGCCTACCGTCTGCAACTGAATCACCATCGATAGCGGTGGTTGATGATATATCAGTCGCTGCAGTAGCTTTTCTAATACGATCAAACGAAACAACGACAGAGCTTTCAACTTCAGCGGATACTTGCGGCTGGGCAACTAATTGAGCAGCTACAGGAGCAGTGCAGGAGATCGTTGCTGAAATAAGTGATGTCGATACTCGCTCTGCATCAATTTCTGCAGACGATTGTATATTGGTAGAGGTTCTTCCTAGACGTATTACTTCAGGATCTACCGTAGCCGATACAGCCAAATCAGTGGTAACACGTTCAGCTATTGCGCCTGTAACTACGGAAGCAAATGTATACGTTTCATCAGCTTCGGAGTTTTCTGGGATAGAGCCAGTAACCGTAGCTGCAAATACTAGATTTGTCTCGCTTTGAATGTCTTCTGCAAGTGTGCCAACCGCTGCAGCCGTGATGCTGTAGGTCGTATCGGTTTGTGCAACTCTGCCTTTACTCGCATCCAAGCTTGCAACGAAGCTGTAGGTCGTATCAGCGGCAATATCTGCGCCTAAACCTGCGTCTAAAAAGCCGGTAAAGCTATAAGTCGTATCGGCGGCAATATCTGCGCCTAATCCCGCATCTAAGACCCCAGCAAATTCGTAAGTATTGTCTGCGCCAACATTAGTACCCGTAGTTGCAGTTACTGAACCAACAAAGCTGTAGCTGGTTACCGTGTTAGCCGCTCTAAATTCTTCACTTAAAATAGTCGCTTGTGTTGCGATATTTGTATTTGCGGCAGCTTTAATGATCCGAGCAATATCGGCAGATGTAGCAAAATTTATGGAAGCTGTAATGTCAGGTGTTATAACCCGCACGGCAGCAATCGCAGTAGTGGTTTGAGCGTTTGCCGCAATATTAGCGGTACGGATGCGCTCGAATGAAATTGACGTAGAGGTAGAAGCGGAAGCTGTTGCACTGCCATCTATAAGTATTTGGGCAACGGCATCGCTGGTGGCAGCTATAGAAGTGGATGCGGCTGCTTCTATTACTTTTAAGCGGCCCGTCACACTTGCTGTTGTCGAGTAAGTTGTATCTGTCTCAGCGTCAGTGGCTTTTGAACCTACAACTGAAGCCGTGGTGCCAAAACTTGTTTCAGTTTCGAGGCCCACGCTTCTGGAGCCTACGACCGCTGCATCAGTGCTTAAAACTGTCTCAGTTTCAACACCAATACTTCTTTTGCCTACAACGGTGGCATCTGTGCCGAGTTCCGTGTCTGTCTCAGCACTGACAGCAAGTTGCCCAACTACAGAAGCCGTGGTGTCTAGGCCGGTATCTGTAGCGATCTGAGAAGATTGAGCGGCGTTCAGAGTTGCCGTTGAAGCAATAGATGTTGTTGGAGCCGCACGTAATTTAAGCGCTGCAGTACTTGTAGTGGTTGCAGCAATAGAAGCCGCAGCGGCTGTATTTATAATGCGCTGATAATCAACGGTGCTTACGGCAGTGATATTTGTGCTTGGTCTGCCAAGGCGAACTTTATTGACTGCGTCTGCGATAACAGTTGTGACCGAAGCCACAATATTCGAGTTTCGTACTCGTTTAGAAATTGCACCTGTGGTAATCGCACAAGACGCTGTGGCAGAACTAGATTTTACTGTAACTGCAGCAATCGAAGATGTGGAAGCACAAGACGCTGAGGCCGCTGCAATTACAACCGTGGATTCCTCACCGGCAACAGTTGAACTTATTGCCACCGTGGTGGTGGCGTCTGCCGTAGCCACCCGTACCGCTGAAAGTGCTGACGTTGAATTTACTGATGTAGTTGCTGCCGCAAGAGTAACACCCTCAGAGGTGATTGAGGACGATACAGGGATTGAAGCAGCCGCATCGGCGGTACGAACTCTAATTACATCGATACTGGTTGTAGATGAAGCCGTAGTGGCGACATCGGAAACAGCGACCCTCTTAGCCTCTACAGAGCCGCTAGAGGCGATACTAGCACTAGCACTAGAAACAGCGACCCTCTTAGCCTCTACAACACCGCTAGAGGCGACACTAGCACCAGCACTAGCCTCTCTAACCTCAACCGCAGAAGCCGCTGTAGAAGCGGCAATAGACGCACTGGCTGCTACCTCAACGATGTTAGCGTCGAGAGCAGAAAGCGGTGCTGCTGCGAGGGGGCTAAAGCCGAGCATTTAGGTTCCTTTTAAGAACTAACTGCAGTCGCCCAAGTGTTCACAAATGCTGTTACTTCATCATTCGTCATAGCACTTGGTTGATAATCTGGGTCAATCACGCCACTGCCATCTGCAGAAGCGTTTAACATCGGGTAGCGAGAATGCAGATCAAGAACGTGGGCAACCAGTTCTGACTGCGTATAATTTGTGACGGTATCAGGAACCCAATACTCCCGATCAGCTTCATCAGGCGTGTAACCAATATAAGTGTTATCGTCTGGATCAGGAAAGTGACCCGGATTTTCAACCCACGGCGGTGTTGTGTTCCCGATAATTGTTCGATGAAGTTTATACTTCAGAAACATTTTCATCCCCTTTTGGCTTTTCGAGCTTCATCATATACTCTGGATTTACAAAATCAGCTTTTCCAAAAATCCTTTCGGCAGTAGCATCGACGTTTTTGTGATACTTTTCAGCCATTGCATCCAAGAAATCTTCAAGATCGTTTGAGTGCAGCAATTCGCCTTGTCCAATGCGTTGACCACACACCTGCAAATAGCCATTCACCTCAGTAAAACCGACCTGTGGATGTACACCGTATTGCTGCATATATTCGATTGTAGAAGTTGAGGCTCGACCCCCATCCAACAAATTGCGGTACATAAGCTCAAAGGCCCGTCTAACGTGATGCCGCTTTTCTTCAGCTTCGAAGGAAACCTCATCCCATTCATCAATACCGTGTTTTTCTTTAAGATTGTCGTAGGCGTCACACAGCGTAGCAATATCTTTAATGGAGCCATTAATTTTATGCTCTAGCGACATTAAAGCGTGGCGCTTCATACGCAACTTGGCCTCTGATACGATATCGTCTTGGCCTTCTAATTCTAATATTTCTTCACGGCACTCAGCGTGGCTGACTTGCGCTTCATTCAGAGCCATCTTACGAGTTTCAACCTCTGCAGCCACCTGACGAAGCATCCGCATCGGAGAATGCCCGTTAAGCATCGTGAGGCTCATTAAGCTCAATGTCGTTTGAGAGTTCTGACGATCAAAGGCTCGTGTGGCCTGATCTATTTCTGGCAATTTTTCAGCAACCCTAGCCGCCGCTACCTGATTAATGTTTTCAGATGCCTCAATAGGCAGCGAAAACGTGATGGGTTTCGTGACGATATTAGTCATAAATTTTCCTTGAAGTTTTTAGTCTAGTAATTACGAAGGGAACCCCGATAAAGCCCCCATACTCTGCAACGCCGCATTGTAAGTGCCAAAAGTCGTGGCATTCCCAGTGGTATCTATAGTGACTGTTTGTTGAGTGTTCACTATCCCTGACGTTGATCCACCACCAGCCCAACAAGCTTTAGTACTGTTACAAGCAGAAGAGCCAAACCTCATTCCTACAGTCAGATCACCAAAGTCAGTAGTGTTTCCAGCACTAGCGGGATTAAGGTATTCGATAGTATTAGTATAAGTAGTTCCATTGTGACCACCAGCGTGAAGAACACGACTGCTAGTTCCACAAGCCATTTGTCCTTGTGAATCCCTAACTGAAGAAAGATCCCCCCAGTCAATTGCACTAGACTGTGTGGCAATCGTTACATAATCTATAGTATTTACACGACCTGTAGAGGCGTACCCGCCAAAAAAGAAACCTTTAGTACCGTCAGAAGCGCCACTACCATTACCCCTAGTCTGAGTTATGAAGTAGTCCCAATTAGCAGCGTTTCCAGTAGTTGCTATTGTAATTTTTGATATAAAGCCGTGATATGTGCTTGCACCATCCCACAATGCAAAGATTGCGGTAGTGCCATCAGATGCAGAAGAAACCTGTTGAATAGCTGTCAGATTGCCAAAATCGGTAGAATTTCCCGGCGTAGAGATTGTAACATACTCGATGTTGTCAATGTAATTGCTTATTACACCCCCTGCGAATACCCCTCGACTACCACTTGATGCGCCTGAGACTCCATTTCTAGCACTTGTTAAAGATCCAAATGAGGATGAGTTACCAGAACCAGTTAAATCTATGTAGCGAATTGCAGATGTTTGAGAACTGGTACCACCCGCTACGACCATCCTATCGCCAATATGCGAAACTGGTGGCGGTGGGGGTACAGTAGTAATCGCTCTAAACTCGCTATCCCAATACTGATAAAGTTGGTCATTGCCAGTATCCCACCAATAGTCGCCGTTTGCATTCCCGCTACTAGGCTCAGTTCCACTGGCAGTGTAATTTTGTGTAGGTGAGGCACCAGCAATCTTAATACCGTTTTCAAGGTCAATCGCTGTGCCGTTATCTTTAATGGTATTTACTTTTAATGTACTCATTATGAAGCGGCCCCCGAACAAGATCCCCCACTCTGCAACGCAATCGAATAAGTTCCAAAAGCCGAGGCGTTTCCCGCTGTATCTATGGTGACTATTTGCTGCGTATCGGTTTTAACGCCATTGGTATAAGTGCCGCCCACCCAACAAGCTTTAGTGCTGTTACAAGCAGAAGTAGTCATTCCCATTTGAGAAGTCAGATTCCCAAAGTCATAAGCGTTGCTAGCACTAGCGGGGTTAATGTATTCAATAGCATCGGTTTTACTACCCGAAATCTGACCACCCGCAGTGAGAACACGGCTGTTAGTTCCACAAGCAGAGTCGCCGCTGCCATTTCTAGCTACAATCAAATCGCCCCAATCCGTAGCATTAGCATCGGTAGCGATAGTCACATAATCTATTGTATTAACATAACCCGTTTCGTACCCGCCAAAAAAGAAACCTTTAGTACCGTCAGAAGCGCCACTACCATTACCCCTATTGGTAGTTAGCGTTCCGCTCCAAGAAGTAGCGTTTCCAGTAGTTGCTATTGTAATTTGTGAAATCGAGCCATTATATGCGTTTGCACCATCGCCCAACGCAAAGATTGCGTAAGTACCATCGGATGCAGAAGAAGCCATCATTATCTCTGTTAGATCACCAAAATCAGTAGAATTTCCAGTTGTCGGAATGGTGACATACTCGATGTTGTTAATGTAATTGCTTATTACACCCCCTGCGAATATTCCTCTAGTGTCGCCTGTTGCGCCGTGAGCGCCATTTCTACTACTTGTTAAAGATCCAAAGTTGGTTGATCCACCTGAACCAGTCAAATCTATGTAACGAATTGCACTTGTTCGGTACGGGCTGATATCGATACCACCTCCCGCTACAAGCATCCTATCGCCAAAATATGCGGGAGGGTTTGACGTTCCACTGCCAATAACTCGCTTCCACTCACCCCCAGCCCGATAGTCCAAATACCTAAGCGTTGGTTGATACCAAATATCACCATCACTAGGGCTTGATGGCTCAGTGTCACTACTAGTAAATGTACCAGAGCCAATGGATTGTGCCACTCCACCAACCTTAATCCCGTAGGTGAAATTAGCAGCGCCTGTGCCAGCTGAATTGTTAATTTTATCTACTGTAATCTCTGACATTAAGCAGCGGCCCCCGACATTGAATCAGTATTACCCCGTTCTTTGGTTAGATCACCAAAATCGGCTCCGTTACCAAGGGTGTCTATTGTGACATATTCAATCTGATCTCTTTTATTAGGCCAAGACCCAGTACCGCCAGAATAACAGGCTCTGGTTGCATTACACGACATCCCACCCAAATAGGTATTATCACCCATATCTCCAAAGCTAGATGCATTACCTGCAGAAGATGTGTCGAAATAATATATTTCAGAAAAATCAGTTAAACTTGAGTTTCTACCTCTACAGTGCAAAACCCTCGTATCATTGCCACACGCTTTTGTATTCAGACAAGAGATTACAAGATCACCCCAGTCAGTAGCGTTACCCGTTGTTTGTACTACAATAGAACAAATTCGATTAGTTCTACCATTGTTGCCGTTCCCGCCCATAAAGAAGCCTCTAGTGCCATCACAAGCCGCTCCCATTGCTTGATAATCGTTGTCTGTAATGTCTCCAAAATCAGCAGTGTTTCCAGAGGATTCTATGCTTTTATACTCAATACGGTTATCGGTGCTTGTGAATCCAGAAACAAACATTCGGTTTGCATCATTGTCTGCACAAGTGTCTTGTTTAGCTACTCCTATAGAACCATACTGACTTGCATTACCTAAAGTGGCAGTAAGAATTGTCCGAATATTTGCAATCAGAGTACCGTTTTCATTTCCACCGATAATAAATCCTCGTCCAGCGCCCGCCGTACAAGAGCAACCAGAAATGTAATGTGCATCATCTCCAAAGTCAGAAGCATTGCCAAGGGTGGTAAAATCCCAATAATCAATCGTATTCCCTATATTGTTAGTACCTGAATACTCAACTGCGCTATATCCCGGCCCCTGTATTCCCCTATCGCCGTAATGCGAAGGTAAAGCGGGTGGTGAAGCTCCCAAAGTAACCGTTTGCCACGCACTGTTTGCATAGATCTTCAATTCGCTGTTTGTAGTATCCCACCAAACTGCACCATCACTAGGGCTTGATGGCTCAGTACCACTGCTAGTAAAGCTGGAAGTAGCTAGACTGCCCAGCGCAACACCGCCCACGGTTGGAGCAGTAGAAAAGTCGGGTGCGCCTGTTCCAGCGGCATCAACGATTGTGTCTACACGAATTTCGGTCATAGGATTACGTGCCTTCCCCCAGCCGCAACAGTTAAAGTTACACCGCTGGCAATGGTAAGCGGCCCAACCGTGAGAGCGCTTTCTGTGGCTCCTACAGTGGTGTCAGTCGTAAGAGTGCGTGAGGCCACGTTTACTGTTCCAAACCCTGCACCGCCGCCATCCACGAAGGACAGAGTTCCCGAACCATTAGTTTTTAAAAGTTGGTCGGCTGAACCGTCTGAGGTTGGAAGCGTAAACGCAGATACAAAACTTTGAAGGTTGGCATCATAGGCTAAGGCGTCAGTTCCAACCACGGGCGGTCTTACAACGATTGCACCGCCCATGCCTGAGTGGTTTGCACAGTAGTAATAAAGCGCTGGGCAATCCTGCTCTAGTTTTACCTCGATATAGGCTCCTGCAGTGCCTTGTGTGCCTACTTCAGTGATGCCCGTGGTGAACTGAGAACCGCTGTTGTGAGTGCCGTCTGAGGTTGTGCTGAAGCGTAGCGGGTGACTAGCATTTGTGCTATCAGAAACATCAAAGCGGTAGGTAACAGAAGGCACTAAAGTAATCGTCTGATTAGCAGTACCATCAATCAGGTAGTTGCCGCCCGATACAGTAACCGTAATGTCAGCATAAAGCAGATCAAGATCATCTGCAGAAGCACTGATAAAGACTTTGGCATTGCCAGACAGGTTTAACAAACTGCCCGTGCTTGAACTCGTTAACGTGCGGGAAAGAGTAATACCCGAATGCGTATATACACCTGTAGATACCTCCCATGCGCCGCCGGTATCCTCAATTACAAGCCGTACTGTGTGACCATCCAAAGAAGAAGGCACGGTTTGATAACCAGTCTCCGCAGAGCCTAGCGTAACCGTGCCTGTGCCTGTTGTAGAGGTCGAAACCTTTACACGATCTGCGAACCGAGCCATGTGGGTTCCTTAATCTAATTTGATGACAAAATCCCCGATGCCAAATCGGAGTATATCTCCGCTGTTTACACTGCGAGAAGTGGTCAAAGCGCCAGTAATTAATGGGTCTTTAGACTTACGGTAGGTAGCACTGCCGTTGCTATCGTACTGGGCTGCAGAACCATTAGTTCCAGTGCCTCCAAATGTTCCACGATAGATGCCCCAGTGCGTTGCTGATCCCGTCCAATTACCTGTGGCTTCTGGAAAAGCAATTGCAGAGGTGTTTGTAATTGATGTTACGCCGCTACCATCAGTGGTTGGGGTTCCAAATACGTTTGTACTAGGGCCGATAATTTCCTGTCGTGCATAGCCATTTCCATCAAACTCTCCTGTCGAACCTGATGCGGAAGCGTCTACTGACGTGGCATTACTTCCGGGGTCACTTCGATATAAACCAAGATATAATCGACTATCAGAAACAGTGGTAGTTGAAGCAGAACCTGTTGATTGATTTACAGATTGGAAAGTGAAGTCATAATACGGAAGAGAGATATTGGGCCATGCTCTGTTTCGATTTGCTGAAATAATCCTTTCAGAGGATGACCCCGGATCATAAGTACTTGCCCAATCGTAACCATCGCCGTGAAACGGCCCCCACGGCTCATTTATAAAGCCTAATCTACGGGCAAGCTGTCTGCGCCATTCAGTTGTAGTTTGGTACAAAGTATAGCTCGTGTCTTCGGCTATCGTTACCGTGCCTGATCCCACACCCCAACGATTTGGGAAGGTAATATCAAACTGACCTGAAGAAATCCTGAATTGATCACCTGAAGCCACTCCTACGCCGCTGCTTAAAGCTCCAGACATTAAGAAATAACTAGATCCAGTTTCCGTGACATGGCTCCAAAGTGACCAGTGTGTAACCGTACCCCAACTGCCGGTTGCTTCAGCAAAATCGATGGCAGAAGAATTGGTTATATTGTCATTGGTATCGAAGCCAAACTTGCTGAACATACCCGAAGAAGAACTGGTATTTGCATTATGGTCGTTATCAACAACCTGCACACGGGCATAGCCATTCCCAGAGATCTCATTCGAGCCTGTATTCCCATCAAGCGGATCTCCGGTGTGTAGACCCAACCACATCCCTGCAGGGATTAAAAAATTAGCCTTTTTAAAAAGATGCTTGATCAGGGCAAGCTCTAGATTATCGCTAAGAATAGCCATCAGCCGCTCCTATTACTCAATGTTGATGTCGAGATCGCCCGCGGGGATTCTGAAAATATCGCCAGTGGAAATAGTTTTATCGGCAGTTAACTGGGCGTGTACGATCATGTCTGAAGCTGACCCGCCGCTAGATGCTGGCATGATCATTACTGCTACTACAGTGCCATAGTTTGCCGTTGCTTCGGGAAACTCGATTGCCGAGGTGTTGGAAGCGTTGTCGCCTGACACAGTAAAGGCAACTGACTGACGGGCATAGCCGCCGCCAGAAACTTCGGTGCCGAGTGCTGAATCCGTGGGATCTGTGGTGCAAAGCGCCACGTACCAAGCAGTCGGTCGTGTTACTGAATCTGAAGTCAGCAAGTATTTTAAAGTGTGTGTTTCAAAACTGTTTGAGAGGCTCATGTGTTTCTCCTGTTCCTCAAATCGTGATGGTGAAAGAGGACACAGCTAACCTGTCTCCTGCGAAAAGATTGACGTTGGTTAAGGTGAGATCACCGCCGCCGCCTTCGTTAGTCACAGTGCCTCTGAAGACTTCGGAGCCACCGCTAGTAAAGACTTTGAATTGGGTTGCCGTACCAGCATTGATCGTAGTGTCCGTGGTAATGGCGTTAGCAGAAACGGAGCCACTATCTGCGGCTCCGAATGCTGGGTTGGTAAGGGGCAATGTTGCTAACTCATTATCTCCAGCATCTAGGATTTGCAGAGTACCTGCAGAACCGCCGCTGTCGATATCGTCCACGATGCCGTTCAAGGCGGCATTCTTAGCACGATTGGTTAAAGTGATTGCCACTGCCCCTACCTAGACTATGCGAGGTTGTAGTTCGCTGTGAACAGAGCTTCTGGGCGAAGAATCTTGCGCCCGTAGAGACTCATGCCGCGCACGATGTCTGCAAAGGTAGTAGGTGACCGGAAGGTCTCAGTCTTGGCAATCTGTTGAGCCGTAGCTACCGCAGATGCGTGACCAGCAACCATCACACCGAAGTTAGTCTCAGAACCCGCAGAATCGGCTGTTCCAGCACCAGTACCTAAGTATGGAAGGTTGTTAGACTTGTAGATTGAGAACCCACGAAGTGTTCCGGGCAAGCGTCCGTTACGCAACTCATCACCACCACCGAAGTCAGCGTTAATAAGCTTACTAGACTCATCCATCAGTACTTCTGCGAATACCGGATCGATCACTACCCAGCGGCCATCTGTATCTACGTTGGCTTGATCCATTTGCCGTGCAATACGGTTTAGGATTGCCAATGGAGAAGTGATACCACCAGCACCGCCACCAACAGCAATTGGGATAGAAGTAACTTCACTCGCTACGCCAAGATCGCTGCCACCGAATGTTGTGATATCCAGCTTGTTAGCTGCCAACATTTCGTCATTGCCAGCGTTAGTATCGGCTTTAGTACCGTTAACATCGCCCGCTGCGGAACGCCGCGCCCATGATGAAGGTGTCTTCCAACCACTTAGGTAGCCAAGTACTTCTGCATCAAATGTATCACGCAGCTTGTAACCTGCACGGTCACTAGCAAGCTGGCCGAACGAAACATGCGAATGCGCCTCTTCTATATCATCGATAGCGAACTGGAAGTAGTTGGCCTGATCAACAACCATAGTGAAGTCAGCGTCTGTAAGATCCTGAGTAGCCAGTGTCGTACCACGCTCATATGTAGTGATAGTGATATCTGGTTCTTTAATGATTTTTACAGAGTCTCCGAAGTTAGCAATTTCTCCAGCGTAGTCAGTGTTAGTAACTGACTCTACTACAGACGCCTTCCTCAGAGCCTTCTGGACCTGTTTTGAGTAGATTACTGGGCTGAAATTGCCCGAATTGAGGTTGGAATAACCTGATGCCTTTGGAAATGCCATTGCTTTAAAATCCTTGTATGAAATGGCTTAAAATAAACTTCTAGGCACACGTAATTGTGTGATTAATAAAATGATTAAATAATTCTAGAAGCAGCTAGATCAGACAATTAAACAACAGTGTCAGCTTGATTAGAGTATCGCTAATGGCGGGTCTAACGCACTGGTAGACTTTGTATCTATTATCTGGGAGGGAGATGCGGGGTATACTTCTAAGAGTGGCCTACATCTATGAAATCAATGGTTTCATTATAACACATTGACGTAGTTAATACAATAGTTAATTACTATGGTACTGCACCCTCAAGGGCGCAGCCGTAGGCTATAGTTAAGTGGCTTAATTGTCAACCTAAGCCTACGGCTTTTTTTATCTGGCAGCGCCAGAAATATCGTATGAAAATGTACCGGAAGCAATTGCGGCTTGAATGGCTTCTTCATTAGCCTCGTACTCACGATCACTCATGGCCTGTACCATACTCTCAGAGAAGGTGGCCTTACTGCCGGTGGTTGGTGCAGAAGATGATGTACGGCCAACAGCTTCAGCGGCTGACTTAGTCCTCTTCGTGCGTTTACCTGTATCGACTTTATACAGATCAATTGTTCGAGCAGCCCACTTAGCGTCTGTGGTATTCTTATACACACTGTCTTGAAGGGCCGTTGGCTGTTCAGCCACCCACTCATGGAATGCTGCATCATTTCGTATTTCTACAAAGTCAGGGTGCAGAGCCAGTAGCTCTTGTTCAGCCGACTGTTTGTGTAGATTGCGTTCAAATTTCTCTACCTGCTTTAGACGCTCCTCGCCTTCTTGGAGAGCCTCGTTAGCCCGCTTTCTAGCTATGGTATCAACGATTTTGGCGACATCTGGGTAGCGGTTAGACCAAGCCTCAACTTCTGCATCTGTCTTTGGGAAGCGTATTTGCTTCTTAGTGGCTTCATCTAGTTGTTTCTTTACTTCAGCTAGTTCCTGATCCTTTTGATCACGCACCGTCTGTATGTGCCTCTGGATGTCCTGATACCGCTTCTTATAGCTTGCCTCTTCGGCGTTTAATTTCTCTTGAGGTTCAGGTTGCTGTTGAGCCATTTCTTCTGTGTAGGTTAAATCTTCTTCAGTATCAGGTGTACGATTATACTTTTGTTTTAACATTGAGTTTCCTTATGGGTCCGATAATCTTCGGGTATCCAATTAAACCATGAATGCTATCTTCTGTTTCTTGAGCATTCCGGGTAGGGTTTTTGATACAGGCAGCATCTCTTCGATATCGTCTGTATCGTCTAATTGATCGTCTACCTCGACGGCAGCGACCTCTATATCCATCTCTTCAAATGGAATTTCTTCTGATGCTTGGACTTCCTCATAGGCTTCTTCTTGTTGGGTATCACCCTCATCCGAAACTTCGGTGTCCTCAGAGCTTTCGCTATTGGATTTTTCTTCGACATGCTGGATCAAACCGTCCATTTCCATAGACATGAGACCCATCTCAGCTTCGGCTTGCATTTCTTTAATATGCTTTAAGCCGTGCCATGAGACTACATGTGCAGGTAGAACGTATTCGCCTTCTGAAATCATGGCTTCAATATCATCACGCACATTAGTTGCGCTTGAGCCAATTGGAATGGGGTTACCACTTACATCATCATAACCCATGATGCCGTTAGACATATCCTCACAGGAGCCGTCACAGTCTCCCCCGCAGCCGCAAGGCATACCGCCGTGGTACATCTTTAGAGCAGTCTTCTGGGTAGCATCTCCGACTTCTTTTTCGCGGGGAGACAGCATACCGTCTTCGTTAGTATCGGCCTTCTTATCGTCGCGCTGGAATTTCTTAGCTGCCATATCTTTTCCCTCTTGTGTGGTAATTCCCTTAGTGGCGGTAGCCAGACCACCTAATGCAAAGCCCTTGCCCTTAATTGACTCCCAGACCGGACCCATGTTGAATCCTAGCTTCTGACCGCCTAGCATAACTCCCATGAGACCTAGCTTGCCTACATCTCTCAGGCCTACTCTTTCAGCTTCTGGTATGCCGTTTATGTCCTCATAGTAGGTGTCCAAGAGTGACTGAGCTTCTTCAGGAGTTGTCTGGTCAGACATCTCTTTCTTGCCATCAATCTCAATGTCTCTGAGGGTTTCTATGGCGTTATCACCAAAGGCTCTCTGCCAGTTTACCCCAGACTTCTGTGCATTCTGTATAGCCGTCTGCGTATCAACTTCTTTACCATCCCAGATTGTTGGAATGAGAGTTTGAATGCCGTCTATTTCAACGATAGTACCTCTGACGGTAGACAGAGTACCGTCTTCATTTTTAACGGCTTTGTCGTTGGCTATGTTATAGAAATGATGCTCGACTAACGGGTCCATTAAATTTCCTTACTGGGGAGTGGCAAAGCCTTCTTCTTCAATATCATCATCAAGCAAAGCTAGACCCCCTGCGGCAAACATAGTTGAACTACCTGCGGCGATTGATCTATTAGTTCTAGGAGTAAGTACTTGATTGGTTGCGCCGAAGCCGCCCATCTCTGCTTCTATCAAGTCTAAAGCCTGTTGCTGAGTAAGATTGCCTTTATCTACTTGTGACCAAATAGTATTTACCTTGCGCTTTACGGCATCACTTTTGTTATTAAATAAAGATCGAATGCCTTCCCAAGTAATAGATTGAACCTCTCTTGGAAGTAGTCCTCTATTATCAGCTACATCTCTATAATCATCTGCTATAAATCCATAATTACCCTTTGCTCCTAGAGATTTATTCTGGCCTCCGATTGCCCCAAGTCCTTGTGCAACTAATCGGTCATCCCCGCCTAAAGGTCTCATTAAAGCTGCGGCAATAGCATGGGTATCAATGGTAACGTCACCCATATCTGAAAATGGTACTTCTATATTATTAAAGAAATTTCTGACTTTGTGTTGACCGCCCATAGTATCAGATAAAATTTTAAAATCCCCGCCACTTTCTAAAGCGTCTACAGCTTTTTCAATGGTATTGAATCCACCCCATGCAATATCCTTGGGAGAATTACCTGCTAGAATTATTTCTCCTAAATCACCTTCTGGAGTTAACGCTCTGTAGGTTTTGGGATTATGCGCTTCATCATACGCACGTATCCACATGGCTTTTTGTTTGGTGGTTTCTAACTCAGAGTATTTCTTACCTTGAATACTCTCCCAGATAGCTGCGTTTTTACCGCGACCCCCCGTTTTAAAAGTGGGGTATTTATTTACGACCGCACTCATCTCAGAGGACCAAGGGAAATTTCTATTATTTATTGCGGCATCTGCTACTCGTTCAGCAAGAGATGCGTTTTGAAACCAATCCTTTTGAGGTGATAATGCTGCAAGAACTCCTGACATAGACTGTCTTGGAACGCCGTATTTAGAGGAAAGTTCTTCTGAAAATCTATTAGCGCCAGTATACCAGAGTTTTGCTCTATCTTGAAAACCTTGAGGTAGTTTATCCATTACCCATTCTAGGTTTTCCTTCTGCATAGCAGATACGAACTTTACCCTGTCTTCCGTAGACATTCCTTCTAATGCTTTAAATCCGGGGAAGTAGGGTACATCTCCTATGTCTTCATACGGATTAGGAGTCTTAGAAGTGAATAAAGGCCTCTCTGTACCTTTTGATTTTACTACATCATCACTTTGCTCCCGATTAGATGCAAGGTACTCCATATTCTTCTCAGTAGTACCAGCTTCATCCATTACATCCCGACCAATAGTAAGCTCACCTGAGTAAAATTCTTCCGCTGGAATTTCATCTTTCAAGGGAGCTTGTAAGGGCATTCTTGTGGATATTCTTCCGGTAGGCCCAAACTCAGGATTACCACCCGGAACAACCTTGCTGGTGTCGAGCATATTTTCTGTTTGCTCGGCTACTGTTGCAGGTACTGTGCTGGTCTCTAGTTCTTCCGCAGCATTCTCATATTTGTAAACAACCGTATTTGGTAATTCTGTACCATCAGAGGCAGGTTGAGGCTTTGGAGCATCTTCCCTGTTATAATACTTAACGCCTACTGCTAATACTCTATCTCCGATAGTCATAGCAGCATCTGCACCTTTAACTGCCTGACCTGTAGACATATCTACAAACAAGTGGTTGACGGCAGGATTTACTCCTAGCTCAACTAATTCAACTCCTTCCTCTAATAGATTTCTATTTCCGTTAAAGGTTCCCACAACAGACATAGAGGGAAATTTGTTTTTAGCATCCGCTACATCAAGGCCATGTATTCTACTGGCAATTTGCCTACGCGAATTTTGATTTACAACAAAGCTAACATTTTCAGCTACAGCGTAAGGAACATAACCAAGTACCGATCCTTCAACCTTTTTCTCATTTGTTCCATCGTGGATAGTAGTTAATTTTGTTTCGCCTTTTTTACCTGTCTTAGGATTGTCAGGAATATTAAGTGGGTTGTTTGGTATGGAAGTATTTAGGTTAGGCCGCAACGCAACTACAGTACCGTTTTCAGGTACTACCCCTAGTTTTGCATCTCCATCTACACCTCTGCCTGACTTAATATTGGAATAATCACCAACTTCTGCATCTAATCGGGATAAATCGTCTAAGGTATAGTTGCGTAATCCTACGCCATTTTCTAAGGCTTTATTAAATTTAATATTGCCTAAATTCATCCCAAGAGTGTTTGGGTCATACTCTGGCATAGGTATGTTTTTGAAATACTCAGCGGCGGTATCTAAGTCAGGCATTGCGTTGGCTATTACCTTAACGCCTTTAATACCAACACCAGCCGCTGGGATAAGAGCAGACGCACCTAGTGCATCACTCATAACGCCCTCTCTTGCGGCTGTTATCTGCTCTCCGGTAGCAGAGGTCATATCCACGCCGTACATTTCCTGTAGGCGTTCATCCAAGTCTTTAGTGAATAAGTCCTTAGTGCTAGTGGCTACTTCTCTTACCGCTTCCTTGGTGGTTTCTATTGGAGCCTTTACAAACTCCTTCGCGCCTTCATAGATGCCCTGACCAGCCTGTTTCATAAAGCCGATTTCATCTTCATTGATGGTGCGTCCTAGCTTCTCCCCAAAGCTGTCATACTCATTATCTAAGCCAATGACGTTGTCTAGAATTAGCTCTCCGTAGCCCATGCCTTTTTGGGTTTCCTCAAGGTCATCTTCTACCTTCTCGCCGCCGCCAAACATAAACTCGTACAGACCCATTATTCGGCTCCCTTAATTGCTTCATCCCGAAGAGTTTCAATCCGCTTTAACTCAGCGATAGCACCTTGTATTT
>Ga0255752_10001228_pt1 | contig 30133 bp, 33 predicted proteins | sample 011ome_25_FD_179952 | JGI IMG/M metagenome (GOLD analysis project Ga0255752, IMG submission 179952) | Coastal salt marsh microbial communities from the Groves Creek Marsh, Skidaway Island, Georgia - 011512CT metaG (version 2) | ecosystem: Environmental > Aquatic > Marine > Intertidal zone >... | reverse complement strand
TGGTTTTCAAGCGATATTAACGTAAAATACTCTTTTCTGGAGAGATGTCAGAGTGGTTTAATTTGCTCGCTTGGAAAGCGGGTGTACGGTAACGTACCGAGGGTTCGAATCCCTCTCTCTCCACCACTTTACCCCCTATACTAAAGCATTTTTAAATAAAAAAATGAAAAGTTTCACTACATTTTCACTACATTTTTATTTTTGGTGCAAATTTTAGAACATCATTTAGATGATCCGGAGACAAGTGAGCGTATCTCATTGTCATTGCTAAAGTGCTATGTCCCAATGTCTTTTGTAGGCTTAAAACATCGCCACCATTCATAATAAAATGACTTGCAAAAGTGTGTCTTAATATATGCGTACTTTGCCCTTCAGTTTTTCTAACTCCAGATCTTTTATAACATCTTGCAAAAGTACTCTTATCGGCTGAAAGGGGTAGTTCTAGCTTTTTCTCTAATATCGGGCTAATTGGAATAAATCTATTTTTTCCACTTTTGGTATTAAATAGGCTAATTTTTCCATTTTTTATGTGTTCAGGCTGCAACCCCTTGGCTTCACCCCATCTAGTTCCACAGGTTAAGCAAATTAAAGCGCACAAATATGTCCCTTTATAGGGTTTTAATTCTTTAAGTAATTTCTCTATTTCATCATTATCAAGGTATGACAATTCTCTATCTGGAATCTTAATAGTGCGTAAATCTGTTAACGGGTTTTGATAATCAATTTCATTAAGTCGCTTTAATTCGTTAAATACACTTGAAAGGTAAGTTTGTTTATTGTTAATCGTTTTAGGTTTGTGTATTTTTAGCTTCTTTGCCCGATAATGCCCAAAGTCTTTTGCTGTAAATTTTGAAGCAATTGGGTTGTTCAAGTCATTAGTTACATTTATTAATAACTGTTTACGCCTTTCTCCATCTCTTAAACTTTGACCATGTAGTTTGTACCAAAGCTCAATCAAATCCAAAAGACTTCTATTATCTTGCTTTAAGCTTGACCACTCTTTACCTTGGTCAAGTTCATTAAGAAAATAACGCTCATAACGTTGCGCTTCTTGTTTGGTTTTAAAACGTTTTTGATGACGCCTCCCTCTGCCTTGAGTAATATCAACGGTAAATGTACCATTGGAGTTCTTTTTAACCACGACTACCTTCCTGTTTGATGATAATTAATGTCATTGCTAACCTACTTCATTATCTTGAACTTCAGTCTCACTCTTGATATATGGATCAATATGCTTTGGTGGATCAATTCTTCCAGTGGTAATCCAGTATGCATATTCTGGGAATATTTTGCATAGTTTCATATAGAACTTTCCATTTGGATTTTTTCTACCAGCTTCATAATTTCTAATACTAATTTCTGAACTTTCTAGCAATTCTGCAAATTTTTTTTGTGTGTAACCCTCTGTTTTTCTTAACAATTTTAACTTTTCATCAAATCCCATAAATAAAATCCTTGACAGTTTCCAAAGGAACTGTATATAATAAATTTAGGTTCTAAAAAGAACGGTTTTATATGACTCATTATACATACTTACACATAGGATTGAAGCATTATGAAAATAGATACAAATGAATTAAAAACAGTAGTTACACATGAGGTGGATGTCTCTGTAAGTCTTGCTACATCTCCAGTTACAGAAGTTAGAGCGAGTAAATATGCAGAGTTAACTGGAATGCCTCTCACTGAAGTTAACTATTTTTGCACTCAAGGAATTCTTAAAGGTCGCAAGATAAATTCCAAAGGAAAAGAAATTACCGACTACTCCACCAAAAGAACTGCAGGTGTTTGGTATGTCAACATTAAATCCCCAATTCGAACCACTGGAACTTTGTAATGACCATCAAATTCAACGACATTGTTTATAGCGTTAGCCAGATAAACACACCCATTGCTTATCAAGTAATTGCACTATCTGAATCGCAAGCATTGTGTCGTCCAGTAGTCAAAGATATTAATTTACAAAAACTAGCACATTGGGAAGACCTTGATAAGCTCAGTCTTAATCTAAGTGCCACTATTACGCTTTGCAGTTTTAACCATGACGCCCGTATTGCATTGGTTGTTGAAGAATTCACTCGAGTATCTCATGCTTGGTAATAAGGCGAAATCTCACAGCCCCCATATAATAGACATCTACAAGAACTCTATTGATGGGTTGACGGATATCTCCCAAGATAACCGAGCTGATAATTTTAGACTTAGAGATGTTGCCTCAACCATCCTGCACGATCAAAGAATTTGTAAGTGCGGTAAAAAACCAACTTCATCAAAAGTTAAAGTTCTAAAACATGTTGATACTGGCAAGGCTCACTTCTCAGGCCTGCAGACTTGCGGCTCAGTTTGGTCTTGCCCATCATGTTCTTCTAAGATCTCTGAGCGCAGACGCCTAGAAATCTCAACAGCCGTTGATGCTTGGATTGCCAAAGGTGGAGAGGTGTTGTTGGTGACATTAACCTTCCCACATTCAAGAGATGACAAGCTCAAAGATTTACTCTTAAAACAATCAGAAGCCTCTAAGAAGTTTAAAGGTCGTAGTGCGTATTCAAAGCACTTACGCTCTTTGTACGGTATCAAAGGCACTATCAGATCTTTAGAAACCACTCACTCTGATGCTAATGGTTGGCATCCACACTTGCATGAGCTCTGGTTTGTTGATAGAGGCTTCTCTATTGTTAATCTTCGTAAGTATGTTTATTCAGCCTGGGCTACTGCCTGTATTGATTCAGGTCTTGAGCGTCCAAGTATTGCTAATGGTGTAGACATTCGTAGTGGTGACTTTGCTGCCTCATACGTTGCCAAGTGGGGCCTTGATTATGAGATTGCCAAAGCACACATTAAAAAAGGTAAAGCCAAAACCAGTAAAACCCCATTCCAGTTCTTGGATGAATACGCCCAGGGTAATCGAGTAGCAGGGGCATTGTTCAGAGAATACGCACAGGCTTTTAAAGGCAAGAGACAGTTGTTTTGGTCACGTGGTCTCAAGGCATTTTTTAACATTGAACAGAAGTCTGATAAAGAGCTGCTTGAAGAACAAATCGAAGAAGCCAAAGAAATTATCACCATTCATTATGCTGACTGGCTCAATGTAGTCAAACACAAAGCTCAAGCCTACATATTAAGTCTGGCAGAGCTACGCACCAAACATCAAATTTACGAGTTCTTAGAAAAACTTAAAGTTGCTCGTCCACCAGATAAGCGCCATAACAATTATGCGCCTATGCAGTTGAGATCTGCCTAAACACCTCATGGATCTTTTAATTAGTGAATAACAAAAAAAAATACTAAAAAATAAAACTAATAATAAAAAAACTAAAACTCAAAAAATTAAAAACAAAGCAATTAAAGGAATTACAAAAAACTAATAGGAATAAAAAATATGTCAAATACAAACGCAAATACAAATGGGCCTCGTACCATCATTAAAGATGGTTACGAGATAGAGATCACTAAAGAATGCAAAGTGGATGTCTTAGAGGGTATCTCTAAGCGTACTAACAATCCATTCAAGATTGTTAAGCAAGAAGCATGGCTGCATACTGACGGGGTTGCTTACCCTTCACGCTGTGCGATTCAACTGCATGATCAGGGTCAAACACGTGCTGAGGATAATCCGTATGCAATTGGTGTTTATCACCTAGCAGACCTAATCACTGTCGGCGGGTTTGGTGATCTGCAAATCTCACGTGATTTGGCTTTAGTGCTTAAACACAAAGCCTAGTCATGAACCAATCAAAAAACTTGACTGTCGCATGTCGTCTTAATGATTCTAAGACTCTGCATTCTAAGTTTCAGGCACGTGCCACATTAGCATTGGTACTAATGACAACGCACGTGCCTGTTTTTGCTTTTAATTCTGCCTGGTTCCCATCTGAAATCGAATATAGAAACACCTTCCTAGCCTTACTACTATTTACAGTGGTTAGCTACTCAATGGCATACCTTGGCAAGATCATTAGAACGGGTGGTGCATCTTGAATGATACATTCACACTACTTGATTTTATCTTTGTGTTCTCACTGGTGGTGATGGTACTTAGTTTTAATGTCTTCTTTAACCGATGAGTCAATAGCTTGCTCTTACTAAGCTTACAAATGGAAAAACAAAATGAATAAAAAAATGATTAATAAAACGTTAAAAAATACAGTTCTTTTAGGTTTTGCACCGGCAATTATGCTGATGTCGAGTCAATCGATGGCGGTAGATTTATCAAGTTGGGGTGCTGGTACAGGTTTGGATACTAATACGACAAGCACTTATTATGTTGACTATGACGATCCAAATAGTAACTATTATTATTTGAATAATGCGACTGGCTTGTATCAAGATGTTTTTGGTAATACCTTTGATAGCGCCACAGAAATCATCACCTTATATGATGGCTCTACGCATGATATTTATGATGCAGCAGTCGAAGGCGTGGCTAATTACTTTGATTATCAAATGTTTATTGATGACAATTATGGTGATGAAGCTATCCCTGCGTTTAGTGAGCAATCACTCAACACTTCTGCCTCTCAAGATACGACTGGTACAACAACGGGTGGCACGACTGCAACTAGTACAGGATCAGTAGGCTATAACGCAGATGATATTACCGGCACAATTGCCAATATCCAAAACACCGCTATTGCAGTAATGGGTGCGTTTATTACGCTTGGATTAACCGTAATGTTTTATCGCAAGATAAGAGGATTAGCCTCACGAGGTTAATAGCTAACTATAAAGATAGCTGATTGATGTTAGTCAAAGCAAATAAGCATTAACAATAAAAAACAATGATTAAACAAACACAGTGCTAAGAGTAACTAACAACAAAAAGCAAAACGATAAAAGGGTAAATGATCTGCCCCTTCAGATCTATGAACAGGAGAATGATATGAACAAGTTAAAACTTGCATTGACATCTTTAGCGGTGATGGGTGCAAACTCAGCATTTGCTGTAGCAGTTGATTATGACGCTGCAGATATTACTGGCACAATCACTAATATCCAAACAACTGCAGTAGCAGTTATGGGTGCATTCATTACACTGGGTTTAACGGTAATGTTTTACCGCAAGATCCGTGGTCTAGCATCACGTGGCTAGTATCAGCTTAACGCGTTTGATTACGCACAGCTAGTACAAACCTTTAGAGGGGTTTGGTTCATCAAAATTGATTGAATTAAATCTCTCTATTACTTATTAACTACCAATAACAGTAACACAGAAACAAGAAAGAACAAACAAAGCAAGGTCAGTCATCAAGATGACCGTTAACAACCATAAGGAAAAAACATGATCTATTTATTAATCACCATCACTCTAGCTTATCTAGCACTACTCGCATGGATAGGTATGCCATCAAAAGATCAATAACAGTAAAAAACAACAACCATGATTAAACAACTCTTCACCGCTCTTGTATTTACATTAGCACTCATGCCATTAAGTAGCCATGCTTGTGATGAGTGTGAAGAGCTACTTGCTGCTGCTGAGGATATTGTTTGGCAGATGGAGTCTTTGCTTGATGATGCCAGTAGTTACGCAGATACGGCTAGTATGAGCTCTGATGATGCGCAAAGCTACGCGGATCTATCCGCTCAGTTCTCAGATATTAGTGAGGCCTTTGCCAGTGTGGCAGAACAAAACTCAGATAATGCTGAAGTCTTTGCAAATAACACTCAAGCGTTCCAAGATATAGCAGAGCAATATACTAATATCATTGAAGGCTATAGCAATACCGCTTCTAACTATTTAGATGATATTGCCACCTTTAGAGATGAAGCAGATAGTGCTAGTACTTCGGCACTAGACTCTGCCATTAGTGCAGCAGACTCCGCCATTAGTGCGGGTGAGTCTGCACAAAGTGCACAAGTGATTATTGATGATTTAAACAGCTTAAGTCAATCTGCAGGGGACGCTACCAATCTACTTAGCGAGTTAGGAGTGATCACTGAGGCTATTAATCTACTCTCAGAGAACGCCATTGCTCGTACTGATCTAATCTTGTCTTTACATGATGAGATAGAACAAGACGTGCAAACCATTGAAACTAAAAAACAAGAGGTGGTTGATAGTGCTGATGCATCTCTTAACAGCTTCACCATTACCCAAGCCGAGCTAGAAGCTCAGTACGGTATTAAGCTTGAGAGTTTTGATACTAAAGAAGCAGAGCTTGAACAAGACAAGCAAACCGCTACTCAGGCCATTACAGACAAACAAACACAAGCTGAACAAGCAATTGATGCAAAACAGTTAGATGCTCTCCAGGCCATTGAAGATAAACAAACTCAAACTACAAACACCCTTGATGGATTTTTAGCTTCTGTTGAGTCTAGCAAAGACTCAACTGAGCAACTGATGAATGACCTGTCATCCCTGGTTGAAACCTCTAAAACCAGCTCGGTTGATTCTATGGCTGATCTAGTAAGCTTAGTTGATGATACTCAGACTCAAGCATTAGCCAGTATCAATGATTATGTACAAGCAGTAGAGAATACTAAGACCAATGCAACAGCCTCTATTGAAGCCTTTACTGAGACTGATGACTTTGAAGTATTGGTTAATAATGTTGTTAACGCTTATCTAAATGACAATCCTAATACAGGAAGTGGTATTGATGTTGCAGCACTTGATGCTAATACAACAGCAGTTGAATCAAACACCACGGCAACTGATGCAAACACTCAAGCAGTAACAACTAATACAACTTCTACAGATGCCAATACCAACGCTTTATCTGAGAGTACAACTGCAACTACTGATAACACCAATGCACTGAGTGTTAATACTGAGGCCACTACAGGCAACACTAATGAGTTAGCAGGACTTAAAGCAGCCGTGGAAGCTAACACTGCCGCTTTAAAATCAGGAGGGTCTGTTACAGAAGGTGAGTTTACTGGTGAAGTAAACTACACTGATATTGGCACGGGTTATGTTGACGGCCTAGGCACAACCCTAACTAATTTGTTATCAGCTGATAATCCTGACAACCAGGGATCAGGTTTTGAGAATGATTTTAATATTGCCAAGTTGGCAGAGCTAGGTGGCTCTATCTCTAGCTATGGTCAAGATGCTAACTTTGCAGGACAAGGTGGCACTTGTCCATTTGATAGCTTTAGTATTAATGTATTAGGTGGTCAAGTAATTACCGTTGATACCTCATTCATTTGTATGTACTCAAGACCGATTGTAAATCTAATGATGACCATCATTATTATCTTAACCCTTGTGGTTGGATTTAGATATGTCACTCGTTAAGGAGGGTAGCTAATGGGTGCAATTGTTATTGCCATTAATGCAGTGCTTAGGTTTATTACAGGTGCTAAGGTATTGTCGTTTAGCTTCTTTACCTGGATCAGCTCAAATTTTATTACCTTCTTCTTTGCCTTCCAGTTTATTGTCTGGATTGCCAGTGCCATATTCACTTTGATTCTAGGGTTTTACGGCACTGAGATTCTATCCACCATTTTTGACATGACGGGCATACAAACGTATGTGAGTTCACTGCTCGCCAATATCTTTGATTTTGGATCGAGTATCGATACGGATGGCAATGCATTTGGTACAACTTTGGAGGAAGCCTTGCTGTACTTCCACTTCTATGACTTCTTTAATCTAATCATCTCTTTGTGGTTTGGCATTTTTGCTTTAAAGCTTAATATTGCTGTGTTCCGCGCTACAAGGTTTAACTCGTCCAAATCAGGCATTCTTGATTCTATGAGTGGTTATAAGAGCTAGAACTAATGCTAAACCATAATAGACAAATCGACATGATATTTAAAACCAATATAAGCAGTAAACAACTATGATCCATCTAATAACGGGCCGCCCAGGTCACGGTAAAAACATCTATGCGTTAACCTTCTTGGAGCAGCAAGAGTTTATCAATTACGACAAAGAAACTAAAACCTTTAGCTCTACCATTGACCGGCCTTTGTTCTTCATTGCTTTTGACGGTATTAACATTGTTGATAGTACTACTGCCAAATATGAAGATCTAGATGAGCTGCCTACCGATCAAGAGCATGATAATACTTCTAAGTTCCCAGACAACTCAGTTATTGTTATTGATGAAGCTCACCGTTACTCGCCCAAGTCAACCAACAAAGAAGGCTTTACCAGCTTTGTCTCATTTTTAAAGATTCACAGGCATTACGGTTTTGACTTTATTTTTATCACTCAAAGCCAAAAAGATCTAAACATTGACATTCGTAACCTGGTTGAGAATCACTTTAGGGTTAACAGGCCTTTTGGCACACAAAAGAGCTTTGTTAATCATTACCTAGGTGCAGAGACTTCAGAGAACAAGCAACCGGTTAAACAATCAAGCAAGCCATTTGTTTTAGACAAGCGCTTTTTTGAAGTGTACAAGTCTGCTTCAATACACAATTACAAATCTAGCATTCCAAAGAAGTATTACGTCTTTATCGCACTGTTTGTTATTTTTATTGGTTTTGTTATCTCTAAAGGTATTTATGTGATTGATGCTTTTAGCTCAGGAGATGCGCTTAACTTTGGCAAAGAACTGCAATCTGAATTAGTGCCTGATAAGCAACAACCAGTACTCACCAATGAGCAAAGGCGAGAGCGAGCGGCTAACAGACTGCAAAAACCGTATTTTTACATCTTTAAGAATCAATCAAAGTTTAAAGATCAAGGAGTAGTTTTATCAACCATAGCGCCCAACATCGTTATGAACAAGACTTCAATCTTTTGTTATTGCAATAAACAACAAATTGAGATACTTGATAACCTAGTGCGCCTAATAGACACTTCTAATAATATTAAGATTGATTTTATCTTAGTGTCTTTTAGTAAAAAAGACTACATGGACTTTAGTCTTAAATACACCTTCCAGGATGATTATTTTAGTATCAGTCCGTCACCTGCTTTAATACCCAATCTATTACTACTTGATTATCTAAAGACTGATTATAAAACTCTGACCAAGATTAACTCAACTGCACTGGTAGAAGTAGGTCAGAGCTTTAGCTCAAACTTTGTTACCAAGTATCCAGTTATCTTAAAAGACTATAAGTCTAGTAGTGTATCAAGCGTTAGGCTTGAATCTGATAATTTGGTTAAGTCAACATCAAAGCAACAACCAAGTGACAGAGTTGTAGGTGAGAAGATCTCTTATAACAACGTCGGCTTTGAATTTAAAGTGGATACACAATATGTTGATGATAAGACCATTATTGTTAATTTAAAGCAGTCTCATTCATTCTTACAAGGCTTTGTTAATGATGTGCCTGTAACAGACAAAAGAGACTTTAAAACTCAGTTCTTATTAAAGTCAGGACAATTAGTGCCACTGTTTAATCTATCAACACTTTTAAACTCACGTTCCAAAAAAGAAACTATTCCATTTTTAAGCTACTTCTTGCCTGGCAAGGTAGATGATGATAACTCGAGCTATCAGGTGTTTTTGAGGTTTAATTTTGGGTTTGAGAAGGATAAGCCGAAACTGGCATTTGATCCTAAAGTAGACAAGCAGAAAGAGAATAAAGCAGACAAAGAGGCAAAAGAAATAAAAGAGATTGATGATGCTCAGCAAAGCATTGATGAATTGCTGAGCGCCGATGTTGAGGCATTAGAAGAACTCAATCAAGAAGTTAAAGTAGCGGATGTAGAATTTGAAGTGGTAGATGTTAAAAACATTAAGCCTCCGAAATAGTCGCCTACGTGCGACTTCGGCGGCTTAATGTTTATATCAGTAAATACCAGACAACAAAAAAGCACCCGAAGGTGCTTTTATCGTTAATTCAACCAGTGTGAATTAGCCGTTAACTGAATCTTTAAGTGCCTTACCAGCCTTAAATGCAGCCACTTTAGACGCTGCGATTTGAATCGTAGCACCTGTTTGAGGGTTACGGCCTGTGCGCGCTGCACGATCTCTAACTACAAACGAGCCAAAGCCAGTTAATTGTACGCCGTCGCCACTAGCCATTGCGCCAGTGATTGCGTCTGTTGTTGCATTAAGTGCACGAGTTGCGTCTGCTTTAGATAAGTTTGTTACTGCTGCGATTGCATCAATTAGTTCTGATTTGTTCATGGTTTCCCTTTTGGTTGTTTTTTAATGTTGGCTATTATATAGCTAGATATAGGCATGATTGATATATGTATATATTTGAATAAGGTTGATTTTTATAATGTACAATTACTATCAATATGAAACATATACTTTTATTATTTGCTCTATTTTCAATTGATATTCAAGCAAACTTAGGCACATTCGACAAGCAAGGTAGATTCATCTATCCAGCAACTAACAAACCCTACACAGGCAACCTAGATGTAATTAACAACGACTGGGGTGTTGATGCTGTTGAGATTAATAAGAACTATGTTGATGGACTACTTCACGGTGAAGAGAAGTCATACTATCAATCAGGCAAGCTTAGGTCAGTAGGCAGCTTTAAGCACGGCATATTAGACGGTATCGTTACTGGCTACTACGAAGACGGCACTATTCAAGTAAGAGCAATCTATGACAACGGTGTTAAACAAGGTAGAGTTATTCACTACTACCCTAATGGAAGTAAACAGCTAGAAGCGTTCTATACTAATGATAAGTTTGATGGTGTTCGTAGTACTTGGTACGAGAATGGCAAGCCTATGGAAACTATGCCTTACTCAAAAGGTCTTGCTCACGGCACTGGTAGAACATATTATGAAAGTGGTGGTGTATTTGAAGAAGCCAAGTTTGAATACGGTACGCCAAAGTATATGATTATTTATAACGAAGATGGCACTATTGCAGACAAGAAGGGTTGGCTAGATAAGAAGATTATTGAGAGGATTATGAGTGATTAGGACTATATAAATAAACATTTAGGTGGATTTGATAGCGATGGATTGCCTAATTTTATGAATGCTCCAGGGTTTGATGAAGATGGAGTGAAAAATCTATTGATTATGAGGGTAATAAGGTGTTTGAATTATCAGATGAACAGCAAAAAATAGTTAACCTTGACGCAGGTCAACACCTAGTCATGGCACCACCTGGCACTGGAAAAACAGAAATGCTTGTGCATCGACTATCAAATGCTATCAACGGCGGAATACCTCAAAATAAGATTGCCTGCTTGACATTTACGAATAGAGCGGCCTCCAATATGATTGAGCGAATTCATCGAGAGATTGGTGATCATGAAGTGTTTATCGGAAATATACATAGTTACTGCAATCGCCTTATAAGAGATAACAATATCATTCCCCAAATTGTATCTTTAATAGATGAAGAAGATGCATACTTAATTGTTTCTGATATATTTTCAGATATCTTCAAAGAACTAGATAACGAAATAAAACAGTTAAAGAGTCTAGCGGGTGAAATTAATATATTTTCCGAGAATACCTATACTGCTGAACATGATGAGATAAACTCCAAGGAAGAAGTTGAGCACGATTATCAAAAACTAAAACGTTATGGTGTTAAAACACTCATCACCCATCTTGCGTATTTAAAACGAAAAAAACTAGGCTTTAATGAAGATATTAACGTCGGATGTATTGATTTTTCGGCTGAGCACTGGAGTGAGTCAGAGCAACAACGCCTTTTAGATTTATCTGTAATAATTCTCGAAAAGTATGAATCTGTAAAAAATAATTCTGATTATATTGATTTTGATGACTTGTTAACTATAACGTACACTCAATTACTATCAGATACAAATACGAGTGATAAAACCCCGTATCTTCAGTGGTTGCAGATTGATGAAGTGCAAGACCTTAATCCTTTACAATGGGCAATAATTAACAAAATATCTAATAAAGAATATTCACATAGAGTATTTTTTGGCGATCCAGAGCAAGCTATATTCTCATTCATGGGTGCATCTCTAGAGAATTTTGAAACTATTAGTCGTGAATGCGAGGTTCACGGTTTAAAAATAAATTATAGGTCGCCTCAATATTTATTGGACTTATACAATAAATTTGCAAATGAAGTGTTAAATGTAACCTGGCCATCCAGCCCCAAATCTTCAAAAAATATATTAAAAAAGACTGATGATTTAAAAATTGAACAATACCTTGGAAAAGATGCTATAAACAAAAAAGGCCGTATGGTGCCTTTAAAATGTGACCAGCTAGATGAAGCTAAACATATAGTAAAAACCAAGTTTCCAGTTCCAGAAAATTTATCAACAGCCATACTGGTTAGTAAAAATATTACTGCTGACTATTTTGAATCTCAATTTAAAGACATTCATCCCAATTTAAGAATATTTAAGGTTTCTGGTACTGATCTATTTAGCAGAAAGATTGTAAAAGATGTTCTGTCAATATTTAATACATTTGTCAATAAAAGAGATAAACCTTCTTGGGCAAGGGTTATTCATATTTGCACAAAAACCACGTTAAAAAAATCAAGACTAATAGTCGATGAACTTTTTTCTTCAGGAGTGAACCCGTTAGATTTTGTATCAGATAATCAACCTGTTAAATCTTATCTAGATGATTTTTTGTACCTGTTTAATAATGATCGTGTCGTTGTGTTTGATACTGAAACAACAGGACTGAATACTAGTCAAGATGATGTCATACAAATAGCTGCCATAGAGGTTATAAAAGGTATTCCTGGTAAAATATACGAGGTATATATTGACACTAATCGAGACTTTTCTGAAGCTGAAAAAATACATAAAATATCTAAAGAGTTTTTAACTAATAACGCCATTGACAAAGTAGAGGCATTATCTGATTTTATTAAATTTGTTGACGGCGATGCACTGATTGCTCACAATCTAAATTATGATTACAAAATATTAAATACTAATTTAAAAAACACAGGGCTTCCTTTAATTGAAAATAACATTGCATTATATGATTCAGTAGACCTTGTCCAAAGGGTTTACCCTAGATTAGAAAGGTACAAATTAGAGTATTTATTGAAAGCTTTAAAAATTAAAGGGAGCAACTCTCATAATGCTATTGATGATGTCAAAGCCACAGTTAATTTAATTTCACATTGCGTAAAAAAAATAAGCTCATCAGAAAGCAGTAGGATTGACTATAACAACAAAGAAGTGAACAAAATATTAGATAAGTTTTCTGTAGAATTTTCACCTATACATAACATTCTTTCAACAAATAGCGCTACTGACAATCTTGGAAATACAACAACAGAAATAGCATATTATGTTGATAACAATCTAAATTCAGAGAGTAGTAAATACTCCGACAAAGCATACGATGAGCTGAAGAAACTCACCACTCATATGTTACAAACTTGTCAAAATATGGGTGTCAATAAAGGTATAAAAAAATATATTCCGAACTATGTTAAATATAAGGAAGTTGATTTAAAGCTAGATTCAGATAATATTGTTATTGCCACGATACACAAGGCAAAAGGGCTAGAGTTTGACTATGTCATCATTCCACAATGTGCAGAAAAAAACTACCCAAGTTACTATAGTAATAGTGAAGAGGAGGTAATGGAAGATGCTAGACTCTTATATGTGGCAATGACCAGAGCAAAAAGAAAATTATTGATCACATATAGTTCTGATGTTGTTGTTCGCACTCCCAAAGACAAGTATTATTTTCCACAGGAGATGTCGCGATTTTTATGGAGAATTGAGTCTATGTTTGAAAGTAGAATGTTACGTATTAAGACTATGGCCCTGAGACATAATTAGCGTATCTTTTTCCTTGGCGTGTAATATTGTCTATACATGCCTGATTGTTAAAACACTGAGAGTAACCTTCAGTATATTCATTACATTCCGCTTCAGAATAATTACTAGCATCCAAGCTTATATGAACATCCCCTCTTTCGCAGCTAGTCCAGCCATCAATATAAACTTCTGATTTATTAGATAACCATGCACTTCTATTTTCTTTTGTAATTAATGTAGACATTAATAATTTTAATATTAAATAAATTTCATTTATTATATATCATTGTCATAATGTTAATTACAACCCTTAATAGCTAAAGAAATATGAAAACTAAAGAATTAATATCCGAATTAGAATCCACTGGTGATTACAAGGTTGTTAAAAAACTATATCCACAAGAATCCTACAATGAAAACGATGGAAGTGATAAGCTTATTGCAATTTTTTTAGATGTTGAAACAACTGGACTTAACGTAGAAGAAGCTGAAATTATTGAGTTAGGTATGATTGCATTTGAATTTTCTAAAGATGGTCGAATATTCAAAATTATTGATGAATTTGATAAATTTGAAGAACCTAAAAAAGGTGAAATACCTCAAGAAATAACCGATATAACCAATATCACCAATGAGATGGTGAAAGGCAAAAGCATTGACGATGAAGAAGTTAACAAATTCATCAGTGATGCGGTTATTGTTATTGCCCATAATGCTAATTTCGATAGACAATTTGTTGAAAAACGCTTTTCAGTATTTAAAGACATTGCTTGGGGTTGTTCAATCAATGATGTTTCATGGAAAGAAAACGGTTTAGCTGCAAGAAACCTTGAATATTTAGCATATATGTACGGTTACTTTTACGACGCTCACAGAGCGTCATATGATTGCAGAGCATCTGTACATCTATTAACTCAAAAACTACCTAAAAATAACGAGTTAGTGTTAAACAATCTTTTAAAGACTGCTAGAAACAAAACTGCTAGAGTTTTTGCTGAAAAGGCACCTTTTGATAAAAAAGATCAATTAAAGGAGCGTAGCTATAAGTGGAATCCAGATAGAAAAGTTTGGTTTATTGATGTTAATGAAAGCGATATGGAAGAAGAGCTAATATGGTTAGGTGAAAATATTTATTCAGATGGAAAAACCGACCATCTTCAGCCGAGTGTGTTTGGGGCTACAAAAAGATACAGTGATAGAATAACTTAATTCTTTATTTCGGCCTTAATAGATAGTTATAAATGGCGCTTCACTAATCACCCTGCACATAGCTGCTAGTTAATCAAATAAACTGGCTTAAAAACTACTAGGTTAATCCACTAACCATTAACAGCCACTTTTCATCCAAACCTAGACTTTCAAAAAAAAGCCTCCATCTTTATTAGGGTAGTCAAAACCTTGTGTATGGTCTGTCATATTCTTGTCTCAATATTAACTAATTACAATCATTCTACAATAACTACTCCTTAAGTGCTAATGTTAAGTAATTGAATGAAAATTGACCAGCACAAATGGGTATTTTTGATCTATAATTACTTTTATGAATCCAAGATCAATAATAATATTACTGTACACACTAATGCTAGCATCTATGCAATCATTTGCAGCTAATAGCGATCCCTATAGAAACCCCATGATTGCAAACGCATCCTTTATTCCAGAGCTTGAGCGATTAGGCATTAAATATGGAAAACAAACGATTGTATTAAAGGGGGGCAATAAGCCATATACTGGTACAGCATCTTCAACTATCGGTATCTGGAAAGATGTTGTTGTCAAATGGTCTTTTGTTGATGGTCAAGAATCTGCTAATCCAAGAACATATTACAGTCAATTAACAGGTGAAAAGCTAAGTGGAGAATTCAAGACTTATTATCCAGATGGAGCTAAACACGGTGTAACTAACTTAGTGGATGGCAAGCAAGACGGACCAACAAAAACATGGCATCCAAATGGTAATCTAAAATCAACATTTAATTATTCAATGGGTATTGAAGTTGGGGCGTACTCAACTTTTTATAAGAACGGCAATAAACAACAAACAGGAATTTATGGGCCTAATAAAGCAATAGAATGGACTGACTGGTATATAAACGGTCAAAAAGAATCCTTTCAAAAATTTAATGAAGATGGACATTCAGTCTCTTCTAAATATTGGGATTCTAAAGGCAATCCTGCCAAGCTACCAAAAGGGTTGCGGACTCACACTATAGATAAACATGACACTGTTACAACTGATTCAAAGAAGGACAAAGGGGGTAATATGGAAGCATTTTATGTATCAATTTATATGCCACTAGCGATAGCATTGTTTGTATTGCTACCACTACTGGGTGTGGGTATGTGCTGGTTGTATAGAAAGGTTAAGCAAAAAAAAGCTACAGGCCTAGACATTAATTCTTAGCCAATGAATAGCACACAACACCTCTTTTCAATTTAAATCGTTTACAAGGAGCTATATATGGAGAAAAGTTACAACATACCATTCTTACAAGGCTATACCGACTCTAGTGATCAAGATTTTGTAGATCATTTTGGTTTACCTCAGGACCTAGCCTTTAAACCCGAAATGAACCTCTGGATGACTTACTCTATTTATCTGGAAAATAAAAAAAACAATGATCCTAATGTTGAAGGGCTACTTCTTGAGCAATTTGAACGTATGAGAATGGTGATTTCTTCCAAAATTTGGGAAGATATGGGGTTTAATCGTGGAGATGGGAAATGGATGTACGACGATGAATTACGTGCAGCTTGCAAGCGTACATATGAAATGCATAAGTAATTGTATGATAAAGACACTCACAAATCAAAAATTTTTAGTTACTGACAATAGATCTAGCGTAAACAACTGGAGAAAAAATTAAATACTGATCTCGTGGAGTCAATGTATATAGCTCTAAAGATTAGTTTTATAAGATCGAAAGAATGTAAACATGGCCAACACAGACAAACTACGACAACACTGCTTTACTATGACTAATTATCACTTCTCAGCTAAAGAACAGGCTGTAGCGGTCCGTTAATCTGTAGTGGTCTAATAATTTTTAACATATTTCAAGCCATTTTTTTGTAGTTTAAGTGTTTATGTCGGAAACTTCAAAGTTGCTACTGCACCATCCTCCATAAAGCGATTTTTTAGGCTTACTCGGCCACCATGTAGGCTCATAATTTTTTTTACAAACCTTAAGCCCAGGCCGTTGCCACGTTTGCCAGTATCAGGCCTTGAAGATGAGAAAAAGCGCCTAAATATTTTCTTTCTGGCATGTTCTGGCACGCCTTGACCTTGATCGTATACTTGAATATTAACATGTGTATTTGATTCGCTTACTTTAATACCAATGGATGAGCCTATTGGTGTGAAATCAATCGCATTATCAATGATGTTGGCCAAAGCCTGCTCAGCTAAAAGCTTTTCAGCCTTAATGATAAATTCCCGTTCAATCGTGTATTCAATTGTAATACTTCGTCTAGCGATATTACCCTTGCGACTTGGTGCTTGTATGATGTCTTTGATAAGTTTTTGTACGTTAATCTTTTCAATGCTTTCAAGCTTATCCCTTCGCTCAATCCTAGATAAATTAAGCAAGCGATTCACCAACATATCCATTTTTTTATTAGCATCTAGAATATTATTAACAAAATGTTCTCGCTGAGAAGCGCTCATCGGCATTAACAAATTCTCAGCCGTGCCACGAATACCAGTAATCGGTGTGCGTAATTCATGTGCCATGGTGTTAATATATTCTTCAACATATTCTCGGCCTTCAAGATCAACCCGTAGTTTTTCAATGGCTTGAGCCAATTCGGCAAACTCTACTTGGCGGATTTTCGGTGCAACGACAGATTCACCCTTGGATAGGGCGGTCGTGTATTTAACTAATTTTCGAGTGCCACGAGTAACAATAAAACTAACCCCTGCACCGAATAGTAGAGATATTAACAATAATCAAGCAGAGCTAAAGCTGGTTACCTGCTATCCCTTTAATTCTCCCATTGCCAATGGTCCACTAAGATACGTGGTCACGGCCAATTTAATCACCAAGGACAACAACTCATGAAAGACATTTACCTAATCAAAAGAGCCAGAAAAATCATGCAACAGCCAAGGCCACTACCCACGGACACCGTGATGCAGCTAAACATTCTTGAAAGACAATTGAAAAAACCTTCTCAAGAAGTGGATGACTATTTAACTATCGCTATTAAAGATATGAATATCATTAGCGCATGGTAAATAAATATCCAACAAAATTAGATAAATAAACAACAAATTATGTATCAATTAAACACCCAATTTAAGTAAGATTGAAAAATTATTAGGAGTAATTGTCGCTAAAGAAATTAGCGATATTGTTACTGAAGCAAAAGAAGAAATAGTGCAATTAATTTGCAAGGAAAAAAGAATAAAAAATATTGGGAATTTTGCTTGTACCCTCTTGCAGGGTGCAAATGAGTAGTCTTCAACTCTAACATTACCAATCATTCATTAATTTTTCGCTGTTTGAGGGCTTAAAAAGAATGTTTTTAAGGGGTTTTTATGCTTTTAAGGTGTTTAGAGAAGGGCGGGGTGAAAATTTGGGAAATTTTAAGAATGAGAAGAAAAGACTTAAACCATTTCTCGTAAATCAAAGATTTACTCGCTGAGGCCCTGACGCTTTGTCTGACGACCAGAAAAAGTATCCAAAAAGAGCTTACCCTGCAAAACAAATCTCAATCTTTGCTGTGAGCGTAGCGAGGAAATACCTTGGGGTGCGATAAGAATGATTAGATTTGCCTTTAAAGGGGAATTAGTCAAAAACCAAAGTGGATTGAACGCTTAAGTTTTTGATTTGAGTTAAAATTAGTCGTTCAAAATTAAATATATCTTGTGAAGTATGAGTAGTAAAGAGGAATTACAACAAAGAATTGAAGAGCTTGAAACACAAGTTGCGCATTTAAAATCTTGCAAAACCTATGGTTTGGTGTGGGAAGACAAGGAAGAAGAATTTGACGAACTCTCAAAAAATTCTTTTCCCATCTTGACAAGTAAAAACGATAAGCGCTATCCTGATTTGTCAGCCAATGACTCTGTAAAGACTCAAAAACCACATATTCTTATTGAGGGTGACAATTATCATGCCCTATCGGTTTTATCCTACACGCATAAAGGTAAGATTGATGTGATTTATATTGATCCGCCGTACAACACAGGCAACAAAAGTTGGAAGTACAATAATGATTATGTAGAAAAAGATGATAATTATTTGCATTCTAAATGGATTAGCATGATGAATAAAAGATTGTTGCTTGCCAAAGAGTTGCTAAGTCCTGATGGATGTTTAGTCTGTGCAATAGATGAAAATGAAATGTCTAATCTTGATCTTTTACTAAAAGAATTGTTTGGTGGTTATAAAGTAGATCATGTCGTGATTGTTCACAACCCTAGAGGTGTTCAAGGAAATAATTTTTCTTATGTTCATGAGTATGCGTTGTTTGTCTACCCAAAAGGAAAGAAATCTTATATAGGTGACGTTAAAAGAGATGAGCCACTGATAGAGGAATTAAGAGATCATGGAGGTAGCTCTTCAAGGACTGATGCGAAAAGCTGCTTTTATCCATTCATAGTAAAAGACAATAAAATTATAGGTGTTGGAGAAGTGTCGCCAAACGACTTTCACCCTGATGGAAAAAATGTTTATAGGTCGGACGACTCAATAGAGATATACCCAATAGATAGGAATGGAAAAGAAAAAAAGTGGGTTTTTGCCAATGATACTGTACATAAAATTTTGCCTAAACTGCATGTTGAAAAAAGAAACGATGGTCTATTTGATATATACCGCACGAAAGATATGCAAAAACCAAGAACAGTTTGGAGTGGTAAGAAATATGATGCAAGCACTTGGGGCTCTAAGGTTGTAAGAGAAATTACGGGTGTAGATTTTCCATATCCAAAATCAATTTATACAGTTTTTGATGCTATTTCAATACTTGCAAGGGATAATAAAAAGTCTATCGTTCTTGATTTCTTTTCAGGCTCAGGAACAACTGGTCATGCAGTTATGGAGCTTAACAAAGAAGATAGTGGTAGCCGTCAATTTATCCTTTGCACTAATAATGAAAACAACATCTGTGAAGAAGTTACTTACGAAAGGATTAAGCGTGTTATACAAGGTTACACTACTCCAAAAGGTAAAAAAGTTGAAGGGCTGGGTGGTGAGCTTAAGTATCTCAAAACCGATTTTGTTAAAAAACAGAAAAACGATACGATTACTGATGAGGATAGAATAGAACTCACTTATGAAGTCGGCTGTGTTTTAGCCCTTAAAGAAAACACTTTTGATGAGGTGAAAAAATCAAATCATTATCAAGTCTTTTCATCAGCCGAGTCACTCACTGCAATCTATTTTAGTGAAAACAAGGTTGATTTATCCGAATTAGTTAGTTATTTAGCAGAGCAAGATAAATCTTGTAAGTTGTATCTATTCTCGTGGACTAAAGGTGAATATAAACATGAGTTTAGTGAGTATGACAACATTATTGCTGAGGATATTCCTGAGCCGATTTTGGATGTTTACAAGAATATAGGAATAGTTTAATGCAATTAAAAAATTTCCAAAATAACGCAATTGACAGTCTAAAAGATACTTTTTATAAACTTTGGAAAAGTGGAAATAAAGGTGTGCCATTAGTATTTAAATCACCAACAGGTAGTGGTAAGACAATTATGATGGGCGAGCTTTTACGCCGTATTAGTGGCGAGGCTAGTTTTGACGCAGATAAAGCTTTTATTTGGATATCTAAGGGTGATTTGGCTAATCAATCCAAGCGTAAGTTAGAAAAATATTATGGCGATGGTATTCCTTGGACAAACTGCTTAGATTTAAATAACTTAAACAATGGACAACTTAAGAAAAATGAAATATTTTTTGTCAATTGGGAAAAAGTTGTATCAAAAGCAAAAGCCAATAGAAAGTTAAGAAAAGAGAGTGAATCAAATACGACATTTGATAAGTTTGTTAAAAACACGCACAAACAAGATAGGGAAATTGTGCTTATTATTGATGAGTCGCATCTTAATAAAACAGATCTGTCTAATGAGTTAATTGATTTAATTAATCCTAGAATTAAGATTCATATTTCTGCAACGCCGACCTATATACCCAATAGAGATGACGAAGATAATTTAAAGGCAGGATATGTCCGGGTAAGGCATAAAGATGTTGTTGCTGAGGGCTTAATTAAAGAAAACGTACAAATAATGCCCAGAGAGGAAGTTGAAGTACTTGATAGAAAGCATAAAGATTTAGATGAGTTGTTAATTGATTTGGCTTTAGACAAGCAACTAAAGATTAAGCAAACTTATGAGGAATTAGGACTTAATATTAACCCACTTATTTTGATTCAATTGCCCAATGATGAACAAGAGAAAAAAGCTACAGAAGGACAGAATAAATTAGATTTTTCTAAAGAATACTTAAAAAAAAATGGTATTCATGATAAAGAGGTAGCAATTTGGCTTAGTGATAAAAAAGAAAATCTAGACAATATTGTAAAAAATGGCGCTATTGAAAAAGTGTTAATTTTTAAACAAGCCGCGGCAACTGGGTGGGATTGCCCTAGAGCGCAAATTTTGGTCTCTTTTAGAGAGATTAAGAGTCCAGTATTTAAAGTGCAGGTGTTGGGTAGAATTTTGCGAATGCCTGAGGCAAAGCATTATGCAAATAGTTTATTAAATAATAGTTATTGTTACACTTCGTATTCCAAGCAAGAGGTTTCGGTTGAGGTAGAAAAAGACGGTGAGAATAAACCAAAAATTCATAGAGCTAATATTAAGGTAGGAGTAAGTAATATTGCTTTGCCATCGGTGTTTTTGTCGCGTGCTGATTACAATGATATTGGAGATAGTTTTACTCAAACTTTCATTGAAGTTGCTAATGAGTATTTTGGCATAGGGAGTAATGATATTTTAGGCAAAGGCACTCAAACATTAAAAGACAAGGGTTTGGATGTTGATATTTATTCAATTCAAAACCATTTAATTATTGATGCAGATATTAAGGTTTATGATGATTTTGTTAATCAATTAAAAAATGCGGATACATTTGATCATGAATCTTCATATAACGATATCAAAAAGTTTTATGACTTATTGCTATATCGTGAAATTGTTAATCAAGAGGAGGAAAGTAAATTTGGAAATGTTGCACGTTCGTACGGTAAGCTGAAATCAGCAATGAATGTTTGGCTAAAACAATTTATAAAAGATAATCCACCTCTCTATGCAATTGTTTGTAATGACTTATCAAAAGAAACAAGTAGTGTTTTGAAAATTGTTATTGAAAAAGCACTAAAAGTATATAAACCAATACGGAACCAAGAAGTACAAGAAAGAGTAAAAAAATCTAGGACGGATTTGATTTTTTCCATTCTGCCAGAATATGCTTATTCTGATGATTATGAATTAAATGGCAGTATGAAAAAATATGTTTTAGATAGATGTTATTTGAATTATGCATCTGATGTTGAAAAGGATTTTGTACATTATTTAGATGATCAGAACGATATTGATTGGTGGTATAAAAATACTGATAGCGGACGAGAGGCGTTAGCAATTCAATATGAAAATAAGCATGGTGAATTAAGGCTTTTTTATCCAGACTTTATTATTAGGAAAAAGAATAGAATTGGTATTATTGATACAAAACTAGGTCAAACTGCTGAGAGTGCTACAGAGAAAGCAAAAGCTCTTTATGAGTATTGCCAAAGCAATAAAGGTGTTAATATAGTTGGTACATTAAGTAAAGAGATTAAAGGTGTTTTTGATAATGGCAATCTAGAACTTTGGGGTGGTATTGTTGTTTTATCTAAAAACGGATTATTTAAGTATCACAATGGCAACGATTATAATTACAATCCTAGTGATTGGGATGGATGGAAAGATCTAAGTTTTTACAGCTACCCATCTACTAATGATGATTTTAATAATGAATTATTAAAAGCCGCCGAGTCAGATCCTGAAAAATACAATCCAAAAGACTAAAAAAACCACCCATTTACAAAATTTCCGAAATTTTTTTTACCTCTGTAAAAAACCAACCACTTCCCACCCCTAAAAACTCAAGTAGGGAAGGCCTTGCCTTCCTCAAAGGCCCAAAAAAACCTTATTTTTAGCCATTTTTCAGCAAGCAAGGCTTTCTGAATTAGATAAATCACCCAAAAAACCACCTGAGCAGGCATAGTCTGCTCTGAAAAATACGCATTTCAATAATTTCCTAAATTTTTTCAATAAAAAACAATATATATAACGTAAAGATTATTTGAAGTTTGTGGATTACAAAAGCCTTTAAAATTATAGGCTATGATTATTTATTTAGATTAATTAAGGTGACACAATACTTAATTATTTACAAGATTTTTTATTTTAAAACCCTTAATATTTAAAATCGACTTTGATTAACTTAATCAGAAGCTAAAAAGCTCATATTATGCTTGCCAATCAAATCTAGCGCTACAGAGCCGCCACGAACCACGCAGGTTAGCGCTTCGTCGGCCACATGGATATCTAAATTGGTTTTACTCTTGATGAGCTTGTCAAGGCCGTCTAATAAGGCGCCACCCCCTGTGAGCATTGCACCGTTTTCAGCGATATCTGAGCTAAGTTCTGGTGGTGTTTGTGCTAAAGCAACCCTAACAGCGCTTACCACTCTTGCTAAAGAAGGCTCTAGTGCCTCTAAGGCTTGTTTGTTAGTGAAGACAAATTTTTCAGGTAGACCAGAAGTTACACCACGACCAACGTAAGTTTTCTTTTTAATTTCAGTGGTTTTAACGGCGCACCCTAGGGTTTCTTTGATTTTTTCCGCAGTACTTTCACCGATGATAATCTTGTGTTTGTCACGTACGTATTTAACAATATTTTCATTGAATAAGTCACCACCTACACGCAATGATTTAGCATAAACCACACCATTAAGTGATAGTACAGCTACTTCCGTTGTTCCACCGCCAATATCGATCACCATGTGTCCATCTGATTTGCCAATATCAATGCCTGCGCCTAAGGCAGCTGCAATTGGCTCGTCAATTAAGAATACTTCTTTTGCGCCGGCTTCTGCCGCACTTTCTTTAATAGCTCTGCGCTCAACTTGAGTGGCATCACTAGGTACACAAACCAAAACCACTGGCGAAGGGGTAAAAATTCCTGAATTCTGCACACGCTTAATGAAGTGTTGCAGCATTTTTTTAGTTACGGTGAAATCTGCAATAACGCCGTCTTTCATTGGGCGAATGGCTTCGATTGTGCCGGGTGTCTTGCCCAACATCGATTTGGCTTCTTTACCAACGGCGATAATTTCAGATTCTAGCGATTTTCTATCATCTCTCACGGCAACTACTGATGGTTCATCCAATACAAGCTCCCCATTTAAATAGATCAGTGTATTGACTGTTCCTAGGTCAATTGATAGTCGGTGAGGTTTGAAAAAATCAAACATATAATTCCTTTAAAGTTGGTTGTTAAGAGACGACAGTTGTATTGTTAACAATGTCTTTTTGCGCTGTCATTATAGGTTAAAAATAAAGTTAATTTTTTATCAATTTCCCAACTTCATTAAAAATATATTTAAGCTGTATTTTTCGATAAATTTAATTTTTTTTTGAGGCAAAAATCAAGCGCTGATTGGGCTAAAAAGCTTATTGAAAAAGCACACCAAAACTTCATTAATTCTTCATTCATTTTGCGCTACAATTACTGCTAATTCAGATCGAATTTAAAGTCTATTTTTTATAATTATTGTTGTTTTTTTAGTAATCAACATGGGGCTTTATTCTCTGAATTTATGGGTGTTGGATTTAGCTAAATTATTCTTTAAAACCTTGATAGGAGTGCATTATGAAGCAATTAAGAGATATTAGTTTTACATTTGATGTGGTGTTATCAGTACCCGCAAAGAACGATGCAGAGGCTTATGAAAAGCTTAATAAAATGCGTGCGTTAAAACAGCTACAAAAAGTGATTGAAACACATGAATTCATCGGCCTTGAGCGCGCCACAAAACACTAAAAAATTAACTAAATTAAGAGGAGAAAAAATGATGAGAAGATCTAAAGGTCACGCAGTGGTAGAAGTGATGAATGTTGACCGAGAAATTAGAATGGCATTGGTTAAATTAGTCGATGCGTTATCGTTCCATAATAATGATGAAATTGACCTTGATAAAGTCAAAGCTCAGTTCAAAGAGATGAGCAATCGTGCCTTGCGTGATTTTGAGCAAGACATGCTAACTTTTCCAACAGCGTATGATTCTGAGCGACCTGTTGACAGAAGAATTTACAATCGCTAATGTTAGGTGCAATTATAGGTGATGTTGTTGGCTCGGTTTATGAGTGGAATAACATCAAACATAAAGATTTTAGCCCGCTGTTTAGTAAACGTGCTTTCTTTACTGATGATAGCGTTTTAACAGTAGCCCTAATGGATGCGATTGATCGCAGTGTGAGCTATGACACAGTCATGCGATGGTATTACACACAATATCCTGATGCTGGCTATGGACGTAGGTTCCATCATTGGTGTAAGTATGACTCGGGTATGGCTTATAACAGTTGGGGAAATGGTTCAGCTATGCGAACTAGTGCTGTGGGGTATGCTTACGATACGATTGAAGAGGTGCTTGAGAAAGCTAAACATTTTGCTTCATTCACCCATGATCATCCTGAAGGAATTAAGGGTGCGCAGGCAACTTCTGCTTGTATTTTTATGGCCAGAAAGGGTGCTACTAAAGAGGCAATTAGAACTTATATAACGAATCAATTTGGCTATGATCTTGATCGAACGATTGATGATATTCGACCTAATTATAAATTTAATGAGTCTTGTCAAGGTACTGTGCCAGAGGCCATTGTGGCTTTTTTAGATTCAACTGATTTTGAGGATGCAATTCGTTGCGCAGTATCGCTGGGTGGTGATAGCGATACGCTCACATGTATCACCGGCGGCATTGCCGAAGCATTTTATGGTGACATACCTCAAGATATTGCTGTACAGGCAATGCACAGACTGACGCCATCAATGAGAGATGTGGTGGTTAAGTTTTATGATAAATATAAATCTTCTGTAGATATTAGAACCATTCATAGGTTAGCGGGGCAGTTTGTTATTGCTCAAGTGGCTGAGCGTAATGAAACCTTCCATGAGAGACAGCAAGTTTTGTGGAGCAAGATGATTGAAAATAGGGTTGAGCAACTGGAAAATCAGTCTAGTAACCTAATTGAGAAAAAAGTTAAATTAGATTTTTTAAATAAATTTAAAAAATTATGGGAGTTGTAGATATGTCAATATTTAAATTAATTAAAAACTAAAGAGCCTTCATTGAAACAGGGGCTGGAATTTGATTTTTCTAAGGATTTTGACAATCAGGAATGTTGCTGTGTGCAGCAGGAGCTTGATTTGTCAGAATTGACATGGATGGATACTAGTGTATATCAACACACTAAGGAGATGTTAAAGCGCAACTCAAGTATCAGCATTAGAACCTATTTGGGCTTTAACCCGCAAAGGGATTTATTTGAATAGGCATATGTAATTGAGCAATATCTAAATAGAATGATTTGTACACATCTAGAGAAAAAGATCCTGTAAACCAAAAACGAGTAAAAAACCCTGTTTGTTGTGAATCAGACATAATCTTTCAATTTTTCCTCAGATAGGATTGTCTTTGAGCTAAAGATTGCCAGACCACCACACTTTAATCTTCATGAACTTTTAGTTCTTTTGGTGTAAATTCCCTATCTGGATTATTTAATAAGTTATCAATCTTTGATTGAATTTCATTAAGTGTTATTGTTCCGTCGATATATTGTTTTATGTATTGATTGGTATCGTGTTTTAATTTTGTGTCATGCTTTAGTAAAAATAGTGAGCAAAACCCATAATAACAAACACATTCTTTTGATGCATTATTTATAGCTGCTAGATTAATTTTTGGAATTAACTCTAGAATTTCTTCATAGATATCTTCATTGTCTTCGTTTTCACAAGCTTTTTCCCAAAGCCCCATAATATAATCACTTTTTATTGGGGATGATTCTGGCAGTAGATACATGCCAGTTCTTAGAATTTTCAATGATGCTAGAATTCCATTATTATCTTTAACGTTATATGCTACATTAAGGATTAATTCCTCTCTATCTTTGTGATGAAATCCTTGTTGTAGCTTATCTAATATAGTCAATAGAACATCTTCTTCATAAAATGTACCGAATTTATCGGTAGTGGGAGAAAGTCCATAAAGTATCCCTTTTAATAAACTCTCTTCACTAATTTCAAATCTATGAGTAGCGTTATATTTTTCTAAATTTTCACCCCAAATAAACCAAGGTATCTGGCCATAATAATCATCAGGAACAAGGTAATATCGATTGCCATCTCCAACTGGCAACCAAAACATAGAGAAAGGCTTTATTTGATTTTTCATTTATATATTACCAGTACTTAAGTAGTATTTCTTTGATCTTTTCTCCGAATTTGGTAATCTCCCCATGTGAGTTAAAATCCATTTTCACCTCCTCTGGAAGTATTTTTTTTGTTTCGTTAAAAAACTTATCAATATTTTTTTCTGATTTTTTAATATCGTTAATTGCAGTTAAGGTTATTTTTTCAACATCCAGCCAATCAATTGAGACTTCAGAGCCCCTAACCCCATGACAAAACCAATCAGCAGGGTGGTAACCAGCTGTTGGGTGGTTGTGTAATTTAGGGATTTCAAATTTGCTTCTAAAGTTTTCATAATTACTGTAGTGCGTATAAAAAAACCTATCTATAAATACTGGAATCATTAAGAACGCTCGCATTTTATTTGGATCATTGGAGCGTCTAATTAAACTCTCACTCTCACATTGACAGAATCCATCTCTATCCACATGATGTTTTTTACGGCCCTATTCTTGCCAAAACCAATCAATTAGTTCCTTAAAGTCTTTATGTTCAAATGCAAAAGTGTTTTTCATAATTATTTAGATGCTAACAGTTAATATATTTAATTGGGTTTTGACTCCCACGAGATAAATAATTTCTAATCGATTTTCTTAGATACTTTTCTCTGATTTTACTCTCAGCAATCTCACCCTGAAATTCCCATCTATTAGGATAATCATCTGAACTAATTTTTCTAAATTTATAGATCTGTGTTCCTGCTTTGTGCCATGTGTGTATGTTGTAAACCTCTCTAACAACTCCTTGAAATACTGCAAAAGCGTATTTGGCTTTTTCTCGCCTCTCTCCAACAGTCCATACACCTCTAGTTGATTCGTATAACTCTTCACTAGATATTTTGCTGTGATATAGTTGATTGACAGTAATTGAAATAACATCATCATCGACATTGATATCTTCTGCGGTATATTTCAACGTAATATCATCAACAAGTAGCCTGCCTAATGAGTTGCTATGTAAACCTCTAACTTTGTTGGTTAAATCACTTAAACCAATAAAATCAATCAAACTAGCCTCAACTAGAGAGGCTTCGTTATCTGTCAAACCATAACGTAAAAGTTCGATTAGTGGCTGTTTTTTTTGTTTTTTCAATTCCTGTATTTTTAGTAATTTATTTGATTCTAAATCTAGCTCTTCAGTTAAATGACTAAAGCATCTATTACCTTTCCCTTTGCCAATATAAAAAACTTCTTCAGTGTCAGGGTCTGAATATAGATAAACATATGATTTGATTCTTTCAATTACTTCAGGATTAAACATGTATTTTCCTAAAAAAGAGGGCTCTATTTAGTCTACAATTATTACATGTGCAGATGAATTATTGTTGAATTTATCAAACATTTTTTTCAATCATTGAACAGCTCTATATTTAACAAATAAAACATATGAATAAAAATATTTATACAATACTCGCATTTAATATCTTGGTAATAGCTTTTTTGTCTGCTGTTTTCATTAATCAATCACATACATTTTATCCTTGGCACAGTGTTGGAATGTTTGCCTTTAATGCTTGCCTTGTTGCTGTCGTAATCATTTCATCCTACCATGTTGGAAAAAATTTGTTTAACACTAATAGTGACCAAATCCTTAGCCTGGGTTTTTTCTTTACGTCAGTTGGTTTTGTCATATTATCAATAGGAATAGTTGGCTATCATTCAATTATTGAAGAGTTTAGCACCCCTTCTTTTTTGATTAATTTTGTAGTATTTACCACTACATTTTTAATTATTCCAATATTCGCAGCAAGACCAAGTAAATTTTTGTCAAAATTTTTAAAAAAATAAATGAATAAATATGATTTAATAGATGAGTTTTTTAAAAGCCAAGAAGAAATCACTAAATTCTATGTTCGGCTAGGCATTCGTAAGATTTCCACTCCTGACAACACTTGGTGGATTAACTCTGATGATGGGCAATCTATAAAAAGGTATAAATTTATTGACAATGATAACTTATCAATTCTTTTCGGTAATTTACAAACGGAAGGTCAAGGCATTGTTGATTTAAAAACAAGAGGCATAACTTGGATTGGCGGTGGTGTCGGGGAGTTACTAAGTTGGGATTCTGAATCTAAATACGGCTTAATAAGGCTTAGGGGTCAGAAGTATTACTTTCCTGCGCCTGAATGGGGTGCGTTTTGGGTCGATATGATTGTAGACACTCAAGGTGATGTTATTGAAGTTCTATCCCCAAATTCTAAATACCTTGGGAAATGCGTATCGTTAAATCTAATTCTTGACCAAGAGAAGGAATATCCAAAATTAAAACAATCAATGAAGGATTGTGTTCATGTCGAAAGATAATCCTTCAAATGTCATTCCATTAGAGAATCTTTTAGAATACACTCATTCAAAAGGTTTTGGCTACCCTATCGGTGTACATTGGGCTAGAATTTACAGTGCAGTAAAACGCCAAACAGGCGCGTCTAATTGGACACATCCAAAATTTAAAAACCCTTTAATACTAGGTGGCGCAATAGCAAGCCCCTATCACAAAGAAGAAAGGTTTTTGACGCAGATATATTGGACATATATAAATGGTGGCTATAAAACCATGCAAAGACTCATTCTTAGACTAAAAGATGAAGATTGGGATGGTTTTGACTGTGCAAGCAATTCAAACCCCATTCCTCTCAATAAAATCAGACAAGAATACGCAGATTGGCTAGGCGTTAATCGCTACCCTGAGAGAAAACCATACACACTTGATGAAATATTCCCTGCAGAGCGAGATGCACGCTTAAGGCGTCGTGCTGAGAGATACGAGGCAAGATTAAATCGACAGGAAGACAATGAAAGCACAGTGTCAATCGGACCCGGCGGTCTAAACACTGATGAAATACGTTGGGATACGCAACAAGATAAAGTAAAGAATAATCAACAATGGTAATGGGTAAAAAGCAAAATTCAATGATAACTGATCGAGCCAAAGGCTGTTTACTTGGCATGGACTATGCAGACATTGACGGCGGAACAAGCCACATGGCCTTACTTGTTTACCAAAGTCTTGTTGAAAATGACAATATTGGAGGTGATAAGGTTGACT
>Ga0255752_10001207_pt1 | contig 30394 bp, 29 predicted proteins | sample 011ome_25_FD_179952 | JGI IMG/M metagenome (GOLD analysis project Ga0255752, IMG submission 179952) | Coastal salt marsh microbial communities from the Groves Creek Marsh, Skidaway Island, Georgia - 011512CT metaG (version 2) | ecosystem: Environmental > Aquatic > Marine > Intertidal zone >... | reverse complement strand
TTAGCCGCATCAACAAGCAACTTCACTGACCATGCTCCAAGTTGGTTGTATGCATCCGAAGTGATGACTTGCTTTGGTAGCCCAAGAAACGAACCCGTACTTCTACGCCCCTTGGTTCTTTCACGCTTGCTCAACGTTGGTCACCTTCGGTCTGACCGTACACAAAGGGCATTGAGTGGATGTGCAATCACGGATCGAGTCACGAAATCCGGGCTCGATCTGATCTAGAGTGCAGCCCATGCAGTGCGCGCACATTGCCCTAATAGCATTGCTTCGAGATGAGCGGATAATCGCTCGTTTGACGGGATTCTGTTGAGCCTTCATCTCAAGCCCCTCCCTCTTTGGTCATTTGTTCGCCAGTTTCGGTTATGCGCTGCTGAATCCATCCATTGATTTCAGATTCAGGCCATGCGCTGGCCCTGCCGCCGGGGACTAGCTTCCGAGGCTTCGGAAATAGACCCTTGGCTATGAGCTGGTATGCATGGCTTCGGCAAATGCCAACTCTTTTCTGGACGCAGGGCCAGCGTAAAAGGCGATCTGAATGCGAGGATGGTATGTGGATGTTAGACCGTGAATGGGAGTATTTTTTGATGGTCATTTTTTGCATCTCCAGGGCTGTGTTGTACATAGGAGTGCATTATGAGGCAGACCAATTTGACCCCATGAACATTCATACAAAAATCAAGATTCGTCAGTTATTTTTTTTGCTCTATCCGATTTTTCAGCTCTTTGAACTCATCCCAACAAGTCTTGACATATCTTTCTGTAAGGTCCCTTTCTCTGGATACAGAGGCAATAATCTCTGGAATAACTCCATATGGACGTTTAATTTTTATGGTAAGAATCCTTTCTGGATCATCCTCATCTTCCAATTGTTGGTCTGTTTGAAGACCAAATATGAAATCCTCGTAGTGGTCCGAAAACTCCTCTGATTGGAGCCATTGCTTGCGTTTGTTTATTTGTATTGAATCTAACTTGAGATATGTTGTATGGACTTCGGGTGAAGCATTTTCTATGGCTTGTTGACGGGCTGTTTCATAGTGCTGCTTGTAGAGTTCCTCGCATAGTGCGCCCACGACCAATTTTTCTTCATGCGTGAGTATAGTCGGCCTGCCTGCGCCTTCTCTTTTTCCGCCGTGCTTAGACATATTGCTGCCTTTTATCAATGATGTTTTATGAATCAAGTTTTAACTGATCTAGATGGTCAGCCCAGCTTTGCATCATCTCGCGTCGCTGTTCAAGATGAGCCGTGCGGTTGTAGGCGCGTCCGTTGGGGTCTTTCACAGCATGGGCTAGTTGGTGCTCAATGTAATCAGGGCGGAAACCCAGCACTTCATCCAGAATGGTTCGGGCCATTGCCCGAAAGCCGTGTGGTGTCATGGTGTCGTTGTCATAGCCCATCGTTCTTAGGGCGGTTCTGACGCCATTCTCACTCAAGGGGCGGCTTGCACCTCTGGCACTAGGAAAGACAAAGCGCCGGGTGCCGTTCAGCCGCTGAATCTCGCGAAGTATCTCCAGGGCTTGTTTGCTCAGTGGCACGATATGAGGCTGCTTCATCTTCATTTTTTCGGCGGGCAGTTCCCATTGTTCTTTCTCCCAGTTAATTTCTGCCCACTCCATATGGCGAAGCTCTCCAGGGCGGCAGAAGAGCAGGGGGGAGAGTTGCAGGGCTGCTTTCACTGTGGGAGTGCCTATGTACTGATCTATGGCAGCCATGAGTTTGCCAACTTTCTTGCCGTCGGTGATTGCGGCGAAGTGCGTTTTTTTGGGCGAAGCCAGTGCGCCTTTCAGGTCGTGGCTGGGGTCGCGTTCTGCTCTTCCGGTGGCTACGGCGTATCTGAAAACCTGTCCCGCCACTTGTTTGGTTCTGTGGGCGCTTTCAATGGCTCCACGGCTTTCGATTTTGCGGAGGGCCATTAGCAGGTCAGGGGGTGAAATACTGTTAACAGGGCGAGAGCCTATGATGGGGAATAAGTCTTTCTCCATAGAGCGAATGGTTCTTGATCGGTGGTTTTCAGATTTGGTAGCCATCATCTTTGCAAACCATTCCATGGCTACGGTCTGAAAGCTGTTTTCCGTGGCTTGTCCCTGTGCGGCTTTCTGTGCGCGTTTAACGTCATTTGGGTCTACACCGTTGCCGATTAGCTTGCGGGCTTCGTCGCGTTTCTCTCTGGCTTCCTTCAGTCCAGTTTCAGGGTGCACCCCCAAGGCTAATACTTTCTCCTTTCCGCCAAAGCGATATTTTAGACGCCAGTATTTGCCACCGTTGGGCATGACATTGAGATAAAGCCCTTTCTCGTCAGATAGCTTGTATGGCTTGTCTTTGGGTTTGGCCTGATTTGCTGTAACGGTTGTCAGTGGCATGGCTGGCTCCTCTATCCCTTTCCTGGGTGTTGGGGGTATCAGTGATCTTGATATGGGATAATACCCCCAAAAATACCCCCGTGTACCCCCAGATGGTAGTGGACACAAGTAGACAATGCTAGACGATAAGACATAAAAAAGCCCCGAATCTCGGGGCCTTGTGGACATCTATGGATGGTGCTAGATGTCGAATTGGTGGAGGCGGCGGGAATTGAACCCGCGTCCGTCAGTCCGCTGCCAAAGGCTCTACATGCTTAGTTCAGTCTATTATATTTAACTGCCTACAGCCCGGCTGACAGGGCGCGCAAACAGCGATTCCGGTTAATGTTTAGCGAATCCACCCCGAACAAACTTCATCGCGATCTTGTGAGTATGACACCTGAGTGCTTCGCCGCTACCCGAAGGTAGATGAAGCGCTGGACGCACAAGCACGGCTCCAGTCAGATGGCAATCTACCGTTTCTTAGGCGGCGAGTGCGTAGTTGTCGTCGTTGGCAACTAATAGTTTGCGACTTTGGATTAACGAGATTAGTCACCATCTCGGCATGCACCTTGGGTTTTGTAACCGGCGTCGAATCCAAAACGCCCCCAAAGATGGTTGTAGTATTACAGACTGTACATATTAGCACAGGTTGTACTGTGCTAATTAGACCATATGCCCTTTATTAGGTTTAGAAAGTTTGCTGAATGACAACTATTCTTCGATAACTTGAGCTTGTATATAGTTTTGAATACCCATTTTTTCTATTAGGCCGAGTTGTGTTTCGAGCCAGTCTACGTGTTCTTCCTCAGATTCCAGAATTGAATTGAAAATGTCTCTACTTACAAAGTCTTTTATTGATTCAGCATAAGTAATGGCTTCTCTCAATACAGGCAAAGCTTCCATTTCTAATTTGAGGTCGCATTCCAGCATTTCCTTGGTATTTTCTCCAATATAGAATTTGCCAAGGTCTTGCAGGTTTGGCAGACCCTCTAGAAATAAAATACGCTCAGTAACAGTGTCGGCATGTTTCATTTCGTCAATGGATTCGTGGTATTCCTTTTCAGCAATTTCCTTTAAGCCCCAATCTTTGTACATTTTGGCATGAAGAAAATACTGGTTGATGGCTTTTAGCTCATTCCCTAGGACTTTGTTTAAATACTCGATGATCTTTTTATCACCTTTCATGAGGGTTCCTTGTGAGTCGATATTTTTAATCACTAATCTTATTAGTGATGTTTGATAGAGGGTAGATATTAATGTCAGTTTAGCCCAACCTGGTTTCTCTTGTTACAAAAAAAGGGACCTTTAAAGATCCCTGAAATTTGCTGTTAAGGTGATATATAGGAGGAGAGAGGGTTAAGCGTAACTTGGTGATACCATCGCATCGTAACAATTAAGGTCTTCCAGCGTTTCTTTAAGCACAGCGTTTGCGTGGGGGGCACACTTACCACATTGTCCTGTGGCTCCAGTACATTTTCTTAAAGATCTCAGGTTAGTTACGCCTTCATATGCGGCATTACGGATATCCTGATCAGTGACGCCTCTACAGTTACATACATACATGAACTTGTACCTATTGCTCGATTGCTGCGATGTTGGTTGATACTTTAATATAAATGATAATGATTATCAATAGTTTTTCTAATAATAAATCTCTTGAGGTATTAGAGCCTTTATTTAGAGAGCAAAAGAGAGGGAGAAATAGGGTATTTAATCCAGGATGTTCAGCTGATGATTGGTTCGCCATATCAGTATAGCTAGCATGGATTTACATGACTGACTTCTATATTGAGGTCAGAGTTTGGCTCTTTAATTAGGAGGGTGGTGAGAGGTTTAGTGTTGTTATGATTTGTTCCGAGCAGGCATCCTTCTACACCAATATACAGTAAAAGAAATGCTGTAAGTGAGCACTAACTTTCTTTTATGCTTTGGAACTATAGTGTCTAGGTAAGGCTATCCATAAAAGTGAGGGTGGCTAATAACTCGCCTACTAAGAGCAGATGTTGTGAGAGTGGTGAATGAACACTAGTTGCCGTGGCGCATAAGGCGTTCTTTCTGCCGTTTCCAGTCACGGTCTTTTTCTGATTCTCGCTTGTCGTGAGCTTGTTTGCCTTTTGCCAATGCTATTTCACATTTAACTAAATGGCCCTTCCAGTACAGGGCAGTTGCAACACAGGTATACCCTTTTTGATTCACAGCACTGAATAGCCTGCTAAGTTCTTTTTCGTGGAGTAGCAGCTTTCGGGTTCGTGTCGGCTCAGTCACATAATGGGTCGAAACAGTGTTGAGTGGAGTTATGTGCGCGCCGATTAAAAAAGCTTCTCCATTTTTAAGAAAAACATAGCTATCGGTAAGTTGGGCTTTACCTGCTCGTAAGCTTTTCACTTCCCAGCCTTGAAGTGCCAGACCGGCCTCAAATTTCTCGACTATATGGTAATCATGACGTGCTCTTTTGTTCTGAGCTATGGAGGAATCTGTTTGTTTATTTTTGGGTTTCTTAGCCATGGGGAGGGATTATAGGGATTGCTTGTTCACACGCCTATGATTTTGTGCCGTTACTTTGATGTATTACAGCTTAGAAGCGGCCTCTCTAATTTTGTGAGATTGCTGATATGACAATTTGTTTGGAGTGGTTACAATTCGAGGCATGTTGTATGGATATAAAAATAAAAACATGTGCAGCTTTGTTGTTGGGCAATGCTCATTCTCAAGCGAGTATATTAAAGCGAGTGCATTAGGGGTGGCTCAGTGAATAGTATAAGAGGAATGCATGGGGCCTGGAGTAGCCGCTGGACTTTTATACTTGCAGCGACAGGTTCAGCCGTTGGTTTAGGTAATATATGGAAATTTCCTTACATCGCAGGTGAAAATGGCGGTGGTGCTTTTGTTCTGGTTTATCTCCTTTGTATTTTGATGGTAGGTATACCCATTATGGTGGCTGAGGTCATGCTGGGCCGCTGTGGCCGGCATAGTCCCATCAATACCATGCGTTATCTGACAGAAAAAGCAGGGTTACATGGCGCCTGGAATGCTATTGGTTGGCTGGGTGTCGTTGCTGGCCTGATGATACTGTCTTATTACGCTGTTATTGCGGGATGGGCACTCCACTATATTGGTCATATGGCTTCAGGTACTTTTCAGGGCGTCACAGCTGAGCAGGCCGGTATAATTTTTAATGCGTTGCTGGCAGATCGAGATACCTTAATTTTTTGGCAGACAACCTTTCTATTACTTACGGTAACCGTTGTTATTGGTGGTGTGACTAAAGGGTTGGGTGTGGCAGTTCGTATTCTGATGCCGCTGTTGTTTGTGCTCTTGGTATTGTTGCTGGTCTTTGGTTATCGGCAGGGAGATTTTGCTCGCGGGTTTAGTTTTTTGTTCAGTTTTAATTATGAGGCGCTGACGTGGGAAGGTGTCTTGGAAGCTTTGGGGCATGCGTTCTTTACCCTGAGTTTAGGGATGGGAGCCATTATGGCCTATGGTGCCTATATGCCGGAACATGCTCGAATTGGTCGTACCGTGGTGGCAGTAGGTTTTTTGGATACGTTGATCGCATTAGTGGCCGGGCTAGCTATTTTCCCTATTGTTTTTGCTAATCCAACAATTGAGCCAAGTTCTGGCCCCGGGTTAATGTTTATCAGTTTACCCGTAGCATTTGGTAATATGCCCGGCGGATTATTGTTTGGCAGCGTATTCTTTGTGCTAGTAACACTGGCAGCATGGAGTTCAGCGATTTCTTTGATTGAACCAGCCGTTGCGTATTTGGTGGAGTCGAGAAACTTCCATCGTATTACAGCCAATCTATTGTTGGGTATGCTTGCCTGGGTGGTTGGATTGGGTAGTGTACTGTCATTCAATGTCTGGTCAGAAAGTCGAATAGCAGGATTTAACTTTTTTGAGTTTATGGATTTCCTCACCTCGAGTGTGATGCTGCCCCTTACAGGATTATTTATTGCTATTTTTGTGGGTTGGATAATGCGCCCACAGTCAGTACGTGATGAATTGAGTGATGAGTCAGACAGGGTGTTTTGGTTATGGTGCATGATAGTCCGATATATTTCGCCGCTGGCTGTTTTGGTGGTGTTTGTTATGGGTATATATAAGACATTTAGTTAGTGTGAATAGGCCCAAATGTTAACAATAATAAAACGAAGTGCGCTGGTTATGTTCTCAGCGCAACAGATGTTCGACTTGGTCAACGATGTGGCCAGCTATCCTGAGTATATGGACAATTGTGTGGGCACTGAGGTGCTTGAACAAAGTCAAGATACTCAAGGTGAAGTCACAATGGTCGCTAGGTTGGATTTAAAAAAAGGTGGTATTAGCTACAGTTTTACTACTTGTAATACATTGGTTCCGCCTGACAGTATTAGTATGAACCTCCAGCAAGGGCCGTTTAAGCGGCTTTCTGGGGGTTGGAGCTTTAAGGCCTTAACCGATTCTGCGTGCAAGGTAATGTTGGATCTGGAATTTGAATTTAATAGCATGTCGGTGGGATTTGCTTCGTCGGGATTATTTACTTCGGTAGCGAATAATTTGGTGGATGCTTTGGCTAAAAGAGCACAAGAGGTGTATGGATAGTGGGCGAAATAGTGGCCGAAAAAGAATTAATTATTGTTGAGGTAGCCTATGCGCTACCCAATCGACAACAGTTGACTGAATTGAAAGTGCCTTATGGGACAACAGCATTTGAAGCTGTGGAGCAATCTGGCATTGTTGAGCAGTTTCCCGAAATAAACCTTGAAGATGCAAAAATGGGTATTTTTGGCCAGGCTCTAGGGACTAAAGGGCTAAAGCCGCCCAAAGAGCATGTTTTGGAGCCAAAGGACAGGGTGGAGATTTATCGCCCGCTTATTGTGGATCCTAAAGAGGTGCGTAAGCGTCGAGCAGCAAAAGCCAAGGCTGGTGCTGGAGAAGGCTAGCCTTCAACGGCATTGCTTGATGTGTCGCCTATTTCTGAATCTGAATTACTTATGTCAGAGTCGCTATCGTTGTCCGAGCTCTCGGCAGCGTTCTCTTCAGGCGTTCCACCTGGGATGAAGTCACCACGCAGGCCGACAAGTACATCGTCCTGAAAAAAGATAGCAACACGTTCGCGAACCTCACCGCTTCTGTCGGCGGGATTCAGGCTATAAAAATAATCCCAGCGATCTTGGCTGAATGTATCAGCGATTAGGGGGGTTCCCATAATAAAGCGCACTTGGGACTTGGTCATGCCAGGCTTTAGCTTGTCAACCATTTCTTGAGTGATGACGTTGCCCTGTTGGATATCAAATTTGTAGATGCTGGGAAGCTTTGGCATGGTGAAGTCAAAGCTCGGCATTTCAGGCATAGACAGCTTCGAGCATCCTGAAAGAGTCATGGCCAATGCCAGGCAACATACTATTCGTGCAGTAAAATGCATTATGGGGTTCCAGTCATATCCGCGAAGGGCGATAATACCGAATCCATCCAATGTATAGAAGGGCTCATAACGGAATGAATCATGAAAACCGTGAATTGCGTGAAGCAGGATTAAAAGTTACTGCGCCACGACTTAAGATTTTACACATTCTAGAAGGTTCTACAGAGCTTCACTTGAGTGCTGAGGATGTCTATCGGAAGTTAATTGAGGCTGATGAGGATGTAGGGATCGCAACGGTCTATCGCGTTCTTACCCAGTTTGAGACAGCCGGCCTCGTGACTCGCCATAATTTTGATAATGGCCCCGCCGTTTATGAAGTTGAGCGTGGTGGCCACCATGATCATATGGTTGATGTGGATAGTGGCCAAGTGGTCGAGTTCCACAGTACAGAAATTGAAGAGTTACAAAAGCGTATTGCTAAAGAGCATGGTTTTGAACTGGTATGCCACAATTTGGTACTTTATGTGAGGCAAGCGGATTAGTCGGTATTTATGTTGGTGTAAGAAAGTTACGCTTGTTTTATTTGATTCCTGCCGCCTTGTTTGGCTCGATACATGGCTTCGTCGGCTTTCTTCAATACGATATTGAAGTCTAGGGCAATTGTTGAATCCGCTACGCCCATACTAACAGTTGCTCTAATATCACCTTTACGGCGAGAAGCACCGCGTTTTTTCTCGCCTTTATTCTGAACCCAGGGGCGATTTTTCCTATCCCTAGCGGTCATATCATATTCAGAAATAGTTTGTCGCAGGGTTTCTAAGTGATCGAGAACCTGTTCTTGGGTTCGACCTCTAAACAAAATACAAAATTCTTCGCCACCAAAACGATAAGCCTTTCCACCACCGCTGACTTGGTTAAGTTTCGAGGCGATAGCTCTCAAGACTTGATCGCCTAAATCATGGCCGTGTTGATCATTAATTTTCTTAAAATGGTCTACATCAACCATCGCTAAAGCGTAGTGATTTCCTGTATTACGTATGTCTCTCAAAAGTGCACGACGATTGGGGATTTGTGTAAGTTCATCGCGATAAACCATGTTTAGTCGGCTGTGAGTTTGATTAATAATTAATAACAAACCTGAAACAGAAAACATGGTGGCGGATATGTGCGAGGTCTGAAACCAGGCGAGGGTAATGAAACTGAATGCGATGCAGCCAGGGAGGCTGCTGTCTAATATCTCTTGTTTGAGAAAAGGAATTGCCAGGCTGGCAATGAACATAGCGACAAACAATAAGCTGGCACTGCTGGAGATCTTTAATCCAAAAAACGTACTTTGATGGAGCTCTGGAAGTAATTTTGCAAACCAGAGGGGGTGCCACTGAAACAAACTGGCAACAATCAATGCAAAGATGGAAATAAAAGCAATTAAGATTAAAACCCCCATATGCCGCCAACCCGTATTGGGTAGTATGGCTAGTGTGCCCAACAATATGGGGAGTCCAAGGGAAATCAGGCCAAATACTTGTCCTGCGGGTTCTGTATCTAAGGGTGCTTGCAGGTATGTTCTTATCAACCAGAAGCCCATGAGCATGAGTAAAGCGGTACCCAAATACCGAGAATTATTTGCTAATAAAGCAACAAAGGCGGCTAATCCACAGAGCACATAGGGCAATTGCCCCAACATGGAAAGTTGCTCGTTTCCCAGAGCAGGGGTATACCATTTAATGATGCCTGCGAGAATGAGGCAAAAGAGCGGGGGAAGTAGGCGAATGATTATTTGTGACATAACCTGTTGAATTAATAAGCCTTGCCCCGGATAGTGATGGTTAGTCTATGATTTTGTGGCGGCATCGTAAACATCTAGATGGCAACTACTGTTGCTGATGACCGTTGTTTGATGATTATTGTTTGGCAGTAGTGATAATTGATGAATATGGTTTTGAGTTTGTGGAGTAAGTGAGTTGAGTCATTTTTATAAGGGACTAGCCTGTTTTTTTCTCCTTTTCTCTGGCGTAGGGCATGCCGGTGGATTCTGTTTGTTGGCTGCAGAAAATTATTATGAACAGCTGTATTGTGAGGTAAAGGCCCAAGGGCAAGGCAAACGGCTGCCATCGTTTTATGATTTTAAAAAAAACAATGAGCAGACTCAGGCTTTTCTGTTAATGCGCCCTGCAGCGAAGCTGGGTATTCAGGTTGTGAAGCCCAAGTTAGCTGTGTCGAAGCCTGTCCAGGCAAAGCAGTCTGATCATAAATCAGGGGAAGCTGCCCTTGTTATTGAAAAGTCTGCTGTAAATCGCTCTGCCCTTGCCCGCTCTGACTCTAAAGCCAGTCCTTTTGATGGATGCCTCCTTCAGGAAAGAAAAATTCAATGTGATGGTGTGAGTTATGGCCTGGTTGGCAATCTTTCCAATAAGAGGCTTTCCAAAGGTGTACTTGATGGAAAGAATAAGATGAATATTCCAGGCTACCAGGGTAAGTCTGATGACCGGCAAGCCCTTGCTGGGTATTTAGCGAAAGCCTATGGCCAGTATATTTTGAAGATGTTGGAGATAGGTTTGGGTGGCTCGACATTTACCTACAACAAGTTTGTTTATCTTTATTACGACGTTTCAGAAAAGGGTATAGATTTTAGTCAGCGGTTTGAAACTATGTTTGGGTATTTAAAACAGGACAAGAAAAACTTGGCCGTTAGTGAAAAACTTCCTGAGACCGTGTACCTGAAAAAAGAACGATGTGATTGGTTGAAAGAAAACGGTGGTGTGTGATGGCGGGCAAAAGAACTATGTGTTCCAGCGTTATTGATGCCATTGGCTTTTGTTATCACTAGTTTATTTAGTGATACAAAGTTTGGTGACAGAAAGCCCCGCAGATTTACCTATTGCTTTTGTGGTTTTCCGGTGAGATTTGGTGATGTCGTCATGTGAAGTGTGTCGACATAGTTGGTAAGCCGGAGCAAAAGGTAAATTGGGGGAACAAGTGTAAATTATGTTCTATCAGGTTTTTTCTAGACTAGTTCTTGTTCTAAATTGTATTGGCAACAACAATCAGAATAAGCATAACGGCAAACCCGCCAAGAATAAGCTTTCCTACAGTGGCCAATGTGGCTGTATCTTCAGAGTCCATCGTTGAGTACCTCCCACAGTACTTTATTCATATAAGTTGATAAAATTTCTAATGCACAGCAAGTGCTAAACCCCTATCTAATGTAGGGGTAATTAAATGTAGAGGTTCTGCGGGGTTTTTTGGTTGATCTGGATCAATTGTTAGGCGTTGTATCGCCTATATAGAAAGGATGGAATTATTTGTTAGGAAATATGTTTTATCTACATATTATTCAGCTGGTTAAGTTGATTCGAGCATTTCTTTGGCATGGTTAAAGGTTGTGTCTGTTATCTTCTCTCCTCCAAGCATGCGGGCTATTTCATTTGTTCTGTCGTTATCTGAAAGTATTTTAACCTGACTGTGAGTGCTGTTGTTCTTGGTGCTTTTACTGACAAATAGATGATGGTGAGCGCATGCTGCAACCTGAGGTTGATGGGTGACGCAGAGCACTTGCTCGCGTTCGCCGAGTTGACGGAGAAGCTGGCCCACAACATTTGCTGTTGCCCCACCAATGCCAACATCAACCTCATCAAAGATTAGCGCAGAAATAGACGAATTTTTCGCTGCGATTACCTGTATTGCCAGGCTGATCCGGGAGAGCTCTCCGCCCGAGGCAATTTTAGCTAGAGGTTTAGGTTGTTCCCCCGGATTAGTACTAATCAGAAATTCGATCGTCTCTTGTCCATTTGGCCCAAAGTTGTCATTGGGTAATGGAGTCAGGGTAGGTAGGAAGCTTGCTCCAGGCATAGAAAGCGCTTCAAATTGCTGTTCAATAGCTGTAGATAGCTTTGTGGCAGCAGCAGCACGCTTTTCTGTAAGCTCGTGAGATAGGCTTGTGTAGTTGGTTGCCAGGGTTTCAATCTGCTCTTGTAGGGCGGCTGTATCGTTGTCACTTCCTGTGAGTTTGTTGAGTTCTTCTTCTAGAGCCTGTTGCTTTGAAAGGAGTTCTTCAGGGTTAACTTTGTGTTTTCGGGCCAGTTGGAAAATGGCACTTAGGCGTTCTTCAATTTGTTGTAATTTTTCAGGGTTTGCTTCAAAGCTATCCAGGTGATGTTGGATTTCTCTTGCTGCCTCATCAACCTCTATTTGTGCACTGGTCAGTAGCTTTTCAGCCTCTTCAAGGGAGTCTGGTTTGCTCGGCATCTGTTGTAATAGTTGTACGGCTTTATTAAGGGCCTTTTGAAGGTTAAAGGCTTCACCTTCAGAGCAAAGTTGGAGCAGCGATTGGCTGTCTTGCAGAATTGATTCCGCATTGGCTAGAGTTTGTTGCTGTTGCTCCAGTTGGGGTAGCTCGCCTTGTTCTAGAGACAGTTGTTCTAGCTCTGAAAGTTGGAAGCTAAGCAAGTCTCTGCGTGCTATTCGTTCATCTGAATCGTTCTCAAGTTGCTCCAGCTGATCTTTGGTTTCAGCCCATAGGCGGTAATGTTGCTGGGTTTCATTAGCTAGCTCAGAGCAGCCGGCAAAATCATCCAAAATTTTCCGATGGGTTTCTCTGCGTAGAAGGGATTGGTGCTCATGTTGGCTGTGTATATCAATTAGAAACTCTCCCAGCTCACGGAGCTGCTGCATGGTAGCTGGCTGGCCATTGATATAACCTCGAGATCGTCCCTCTTTTGTTAATACTCTCCTGAGTAAATATTCGTCAGTTAAGGTTTTCGAGTTTTGACTTATGGTTTCAAAATCATTGTTTTCTAGCCATTGCCTTACCTGGGGAGAGATGTCCGATTCAAATACGGCAGAGACTTCAGCACGATCACAGTTGTTGCGAATTCTGTCGGTATCGGCGCGATCACCTAATGCCATCGCTAATGCATCCACCATGAGTGATTTGCCTGCGCCAGTTTCACCCGTTAGCGCTGTCATACCTTTGTTGAAGTCCACTTCTAGGTGTTCAACCAGCGTGAAGTTTTTAACGATAAGGGTGGTTAGCAAAGATCTATCCTGTAGAGAGTTGGGTCGGAGTTCCTGTTGCTAATACTATCGAGATTTTTTCGATGCGTCTGCCCTTGAAACTGATTGCCTTGGCCCAATATACCGGTGTGAAACCACAATATAGACATAACTAGGTACTTATTAAGGGAGATGTTGCGTGTCAACTGAAGAGAATCATAGTCAGGGTAAACCAGATCAGGGTGGTCATGATCAGGAATCAGATTTGTCTCAAACTGATGAGCTGAAATTACAAGAGTCTGAAGCAGAAGGTGCGCCAGATGCTGCCAATGTGCTCGCAAAGCTTCAGGAAGAATTAATTGCAGCAAAAGATCAATCGCTTAGAACTCAGGCGGAAATGCAAAATCTACGTCGTCGTTCTGAACGTGATGTGGAAAATGCCCACAAATATGCATTAGAAAAATTTGTAGGAGAATTGCTGCCTGTCGTGGATAACCTGGAGCGTGCGCTGCAGGCGATTGACCAAAATGACGAATCTCTGAAAGCACTAACAGAAGGTGTTGAGCTGACATTGAAGAGTTTTCAAGATGTTTTGGTGCGCTATAAAGTGGAGCCAGTCGACCCAAAAGGGCAGCCCTTTGACCCTGAATTTCATCAGGCTATGAGCATGCTTGAAATGCCCGAGGAAGTACCTAATACCGTCGTGGATGTTTTTCAAAAAGGTTACACCCTTAATGGGCGGTTGGTTCGCCCAGCCATGGTTGTGGTCGCAAAAGCTGCGGCCAGCTAGTTTTTTCTGTTGGTTTAAAGAAAAGACGAAAGTGCTTAAATTTTTTAAGTAAAACTTTTTAGGTAAAGCTTTTAAGTAAATTAGGGGCCAAGGGTTGAAATCCGTTATTGCGGGCCAATATTAGCAACCAGAAGCCATTTTTAAGTAATAAATTAAGTTTTAATCCCGGAGAAGAAACATGGGTAAGATTATCGGAATTGACCTGGGCACAACCAACTCTTGTGTTGCAGTGCTTGAGGGCGACAAGCCGAAAGTCATTGAGAATGCTGAGGGTGGTCGTACTACGCCATCGATTGTTGCATTTACTGATGAAAGCGAAATTTTGGTCGGTCAGGCGGCAAAACGCCAAGCTGTGACCAACCCTGACAATACCTTGTTTGCTGTAAAGCGCTTGATTGGTCGTCGTTTTGATGATGATGTAGTTCAAAAAGACATCAAAATGGTGCCTTATAAAATCGTTAAGGCAGACAATGGTGATGCTTGGGTAGAAGTAAAAGGCGACAAAAAAGCTGCGCCTCAGATTTCTGCTGAAGTATTGAAGAAAATGAAGAAGACTGCAGAAGACTATCTGGGTGAAGATATTTCTGAAGCAGTTATTACGGTACCTGCATACTTTAATGACTCCCAGCGTCAGGCAACGAAAGATGCCGGTAAAATTGCGGGCCTTGATGTTAAGCGTATTATCAATGAGCCTACGGCAGCTGCACTAGCCTATGGCATGGATAAAACTCCTGGTGACCGTGTGATCGCGGTTTATGACCTGGGTGGTGGTACCTTTGATATTTCTATTATCGAAATTGCTGATGTAGATGGTGAGCACCAGTTTGAAGTATTGGCGACCAACGGTGATACCTTCCTTGGTGGTGAAGACTTCGATATGCGTCTGATCGAATACTTGGCCGATGAATTCAAGAAAGAAAGCAGTATTGATCTGCACAATGATCCTATGGCTCTGCAGCGTCTGAAAGAAGCGGCAGAAAAAGCCAAGATCGAGTTGTCATCTAGTCAGCAAACAGAGGTAAACCTGCCTTATATTACGGCTGATGCCACTGGTCCTAAGCACCTGGTTGTGAAGTTGACTCGAGCCAAGCTCGAATCATTGGTAGAAGAGTTGGTTGAGCGTTCTATTGAGCCACTAAAAATTGCATTGAAAGATGCGGGTAAATCCGCTTCTGAGATTGATGATGTGATTTTGGTCGGTGGTCAAACTCGCATGCCAATGGTTCAAGACAAAGTAACTGAGTTCTTCGGTAAAGAGCCTCGTAAAGATGTAAACCCTGATGAAGCTGTAGCTATGGGTGCTGCGATTCAAGGTGCAGTATTGGCAGGCGACGTAACTGATGTGCTGTTGTTGGATGTCACACCATTAACTCTGGGTATTGAAACCATGGGTGGTGTTGCCACACCATTGATTGAGAAAAACACCACGATTCCTTCTAAGAAATCGCAGATTTTCTCAACGGCAGAAGATAACCAGACCGCTGTAACCATTCACGTGGTTCAGGGTGAAAGAAAGCAGGCGACAGGTAATAAATCACTGGGCCGTTTTGACCTGGCTGATATTCCGCCAGCACAGCGTGGTATGCCTCAAATTGAAGTGACCTTCGATATTGATGCCAACGGCATTTTGAATGTAAATGCTAAAGATAAAGCGACTGGTAAAGAGCAGTCGATTGTGATCAAGGCATCTTCAGGTTTGTCTGATGATGAAATTGAAAGCATGGTAAATGATGCTGAAGCGAATGCTGCTGAAGATCAGAAGTTCGAAGAGCTGGTTCAAGCGCGTAATGCTGCAGATGGTCTTGCCCACGCTGCTAAGAAAACTTTGGAAGAAGCGGGTGACAAGGCCTCTGAAGAAGAGAAAACTGCCATTGAAGGAGCGATTGCTGAAGTTGAAGAAGCTGTTAAAGGTGACGACAAAGAAGCAATGGATACCGCAGCGAATAAGCTGTCCGAAGCTTCATCTGCCTTGGCTCAGAAGCTCTATGCTGAGCAGGCTGCAGAAGAAGGTCAGCAGGCAGAAGGAGCTGCTGGTGGTGCCGATACTGCTGGTGACAGTGCAGAAGATGTGGTTGATGCTGAGTTTGAAGAAGTAAAAGAAGACGATAAGAAGTAAGTTTTCAACTTACTTCTTATGGCTGGCTTATAGGAATTAGGGCCAGCAATAATGTCATCGGCAAGCGCGAGCTAGGGGTTAAACCTTGACTCGCGCTTTGCTGCATTTGGCCTTTTGGTTAGATGAATTGGATTTGAAGATCTAAATTTGAGCATCATAAAAACTGCCAGTGTGTTGAATCTGGTGTATTAAACGCAATGTATTAAATTAAGTTCTGCCTTTGGCAGATATCACTGATAAAAGAAGTTGGCTGCGAATGTCTAAACGCGATTACTACGAAATTCTTGGTGTTAATAAGGGTGCGGCTGAGGCTGATATTAAAAAAGCTTATCGTCGTATTGCGATGAAAAACCACCCTGACCGCAACCCTGATAACAAGGAAGCAGAAGACATCTTTAAAGAGGCGACAGAAGCCTATGAGGTGCTTTCTAATAAAGAGAAAAAGGCAGCCTATGATCAATATGGTCATGCTGGCGTAGACCCTAATGGTGGTTTTGGTGGCGGCCCTGGTGGCGGTCATGATAATTTCAGTGATATTTTTGGTGATGTGTTTGGGGACATCTTTGGCGGTAGCGGTGGCGGCAGAGGTCGTGGTCGCGGTGGCCCCATGCGCGGTTCTGACCTGCAATATAACCTTGAGCTGAGCCTGGAAGATGCTGTAAGGGGCAAAACAGTACAAATTAAAGTGCCGACACTTTGTGCTTGTGATGAGTGTAATGGCTCGGGTGCCAAGAAAGGTTCTAAGCCTGCCACCTGTGCTACCTGTGGTGGTCATGGTCAGGTTCGTATGTCCCAGGGCTTTATTTCAGTACAGCAGACCTGTCCAAAATGTCATGGTCGTGGCCAGGTTGTTAGCGACCCTTGTGGTAGCTGTCATGGTCAGGGGCGAATTAAAGAAACTAAAACGTTATCCGTCAAAGTGCCTCCGGGTGTTGATACCGGTGATCGCATTCGCCTGGGTGGTGAGGGTGAGGCGGGTCCTGAAGGTGGTCCAGCTGGTGACCTTTATGTTCAGGTCAATGTACGTGAACATTCGCTATTTCAGCGTGATGGTCGTAACCTCTATTGTGAGGTGCCAATCAGTATTGTTGATGCTGCATTAGGTGGGGAGTTAGAAGTGCCGACCCTGAATGGCAGGGTAAAATTAAAAGTACCGCCGGAGACTCAAACCGGTCGCTTGTTCAGGTTGAAGGGCAAGGGTGTAACTAGTGTTCGTGGTGGTGGTCCCGGTGATTTGCTGTGTCGGGTGGTTCTGGAAACCCCGGTAAACCTCAATAACGATCAAAAAGAGCTTATTCGACAGTTGCAAGATAGTTTGGAAGGTGGGAAGCATTCACCTAAGAAAACATCTTGGTTCGAGGGCGTAAAAAAATTCTTTGATGGATTTACTATCTAGTGCTGGTCATTAGTGGCAGCGCAAAAGTGCGGTTTATATCTTTTTAAATAGCGAGAATAAAAAATGACACGAATTGCAGTGACTGGTGCCGCAGGCCGTATGGGTAAAGCTTTAATAGAGGCTGTGACGATAAGCCCAGAAACTAATTTGACTGCTGCTATTGAGCGACCTGAAAGCACGTTAATTGGTGCTGACGCTGGAGAGCTTGCTGGTATTGGTCATTTGGGCGTTAAGGTTGCAGGTGATCTCGCAGGCGTTGTTGATGATTTTGATGTGCTAATTGATTTTACAGCCCCAGTTGCAACACTTGCTAATGCTGGAGTTTGTGCTGCCCACGGCAAACAGATGGTGATTGGAACCACTGGTTTTACCGATGAGCAAAAAGCTCAGCTACTTGCTGTGGAGAATGACACTGCACTTTGTATGGCGTCTAATTTCAGTACAGGCGTGAACCTCTGTTTTAAGTTGTTGGATGTAGCTGCAAAAGTCTTAGGTGATGACGTTGATATTGAAGTTTATGAAGCTCACCACCGCCATAAGGTTGATGCGCCTTCCGGAACAGCACTTAGCATGGGTGAAGTGGTGGCCAATGCATTAGGTCGAGATTTAAAAGAAGTCGCTGTCTATGGTCGTGAGGGTCAAACAGGTACTAGGGATCGTCAAACCATCGGGTTTGCTACTGCACGTGCTGGCGATATTGTGGGTGATCATACTGTTACATTTGCTGCAGAAGGTGAGCGTGTAGAAATCACACACAAGGCTTCTAGTCGTATGTCTTTTGCTCGAGGTGCGGTGCGTGCTGCAAGCTGGATTGCGACCAAAGAAAGTGGGTTGTTCGATATGCAGGATGTTCTTGGTCTTAAATAGAGGCTTCAAATAAGTAATCTGTTGTGATCCTCTTTTGGGCAAGATTTGGCAATATAAGATCTGCTCTTTCACTTAAGGATTTTCTAGACAGATTCTAGTGCTTAGCCTAAAATGCCTTGTTAGTTTCCGCTGGTACAAAACAGCCTCTAAACATTAGAATTATTGTTAGAGGGATAGCATTGTTGAAAATATGAAAGCGAGGTGAGGCGAGTGGTTTCATCTCGCTTTTTTGCGGCTTAATAGTCTGCCTTTGATCTTTCATAGATGTTAGAAAAGTTTGAACTCCAGAAGTTTTATTATTACCAGTTATCTCTGGTAATTCATTGTAGTAGTAGAGCATTTAGAAATTGAGGAGATTGCATTGAATACCGATACCCATCGGTCCGCTATCCTAGCACTTGAGGATGGCACTGTTTTTAAGGGCATAGCCATTGGTGCTGAAGGTTTTTCCAGTGGTGAAGTGGTATTCAATACAGCATTGACCGGCTATCAGGAAATTCTTACTGATCCCTCCTATGCTCGCCAAATTGTTACCCTGACTTATCCACACATTGGTAATACCGGTGTTAATACTGAAGATGAAGAATCGAGCGGTATTCATGCTGCGGGTTTAGTTATTCGTGATTTACCAATGCTGGCAAGTAATTTCCGTTCCGAGCAAACCTTGGATGCTTACCTGAAGGCCAATAATGTTCTTGGTATTGCAGATATTGATACCCGCGCATTGACGCGTATTTTGCGAGATAAAGGAGCCCAGAATGGTTGCATTATGGCGGGTGAGGTAGATGAGCGGGAAGCTGTGGAGAACGCCCGGGCATTTACGGGTTTGAAGGGGATGGATCTTGCCAAGGAAGTCACCACGTCAGAAAGGTATAGCTGGAAAGAAGGCAGTTGGACGTTGGGTAAGGGGCATTCCAAGCCAGGCGATAGCTCATATAAAGAAAAACCTTACAAAGTGGTTGCCTATGATTTTGGCGCCAAGCGAAATATTTTACGTATGTTGGTTGACCGCGGTGCTGATTTAGTTGTGGTTCCTGCAAAAACACCGGCAGCAGATGTGCTGGCGATGAATCCTGACGGTATCTTTTTGTCCAATGGCCCGGGTGATCCAGAGCCTTGTGATTATGCTATTGAGGCGATCCAGCAAATTCTTGAAACAGATATTCCAGTCTTCGGTATTTGTCTGGGGCACCAGCTGTTAGCCTTGGCCAGTGGTGCAAATACAGTGAAGATGAAGTTTGGTCATCATGGTGCGAACCATCCAGTAAAAGACCTTGATGCTGATACGGTGATGATCACCAGCCAAAACCATGGTTTTGCCGTGGATGAGGAATCTTTGCCAGACAACCTTCGCGCTACTCATCGCTCACTATTTGATGGTTCTCTTCAAGGGATCCACCGTACAGACAAGCCTGCGTTTAGCTTTCAGGGGCATCCTGAGGCGAGCCCCGGCCCCCATGATGCCGCGCCATTATTTGATCACTTTTTTGATTTGATTCGCAGCTGAGGTTTATAAGAAGCTGAGGCCAATAAGAAAAATAATGTTAACGATTTAGTTGTGTGCTTAAAGACTTTAATTTAATACCAGAATAAACAAAAACTTATGCCAAAAAGAACCGACATTAAAAGCATTTTAATCCTTGGCGCCGGCCCTATTGTGATTGGGCAGGCGTGCGAGTTTGATTACTCCGGTGCTCAGGCTTGTAAAGCGTTGAGAGAAGAGGGTTACCGAGTCATTCTGGTTAATTCTAACCCAGCAACGATTATGACTGACCCCTCAATGGCTGATGCTACTTACATAGAGCCTGTAGAGTGGCGTACGGTTGCAAAAATTATTGAGGAAGAACGCCCCGATGCATTGCTGCCAACTATGGGCGGGCAGACGGCATTGAACTGTGCTTTAGATTTGGCCCGGGAAGGAGTGTTAGAGAAGTTCGGTGTCGATATGATCGGTGCGGATGCTGACGCTATTGATAAAGCGGAAGACCGTGATCGCTTTGATAAAGCAATGAAAGCCATTGGTCTTGATACCGCGAATGCTGTCATTGTTCACAGTCTTGAAGAAGCACTGCAAGTTCCGGATCGTTTTGGTTACCCCTGTATTATTCGCCCGTCTTTCACCATGGGTGGTTCTGGTGGTGGTATCGCTTATAACCGCGAAGAATTTGTTGAAATCTGTCAGCGAGGGTTGGAGTTGTCGCCCACCAATGAGCTGTTGATCGATGAGTCGTTAATTGGTTGGAAAGAATATGAAATGGAGGTGGTGAGGGATAAAAATGATAACTGCATCATTATCTGCTCCATTGAAAATTTTGACCCCATGGGGGTTCACACTGGTGACTCCATTACTGTTGCGCCAGCGCAGACACTGACGGATAAGGAATACCAGATTATGCGTAACGCTTCGATAGCGGTGTTACGTGAGATCGGTGTAGAAACCGGTGGCTCCAATGTCCAGTTTGCGGTCAATCCGGAAGACGGGCGTTTGGTGGTGATTGAGATGAATCCCAGGGTTTCTCGTTCATCGGCACTGGCTTCCAAGGCTACGGGTTTCCCTATTGCTAAAGTGGCAGCGAAGCTGGCAGTGGGTTACACGCTAGATGAGCTGCAGAATGAAATTACCGGGGGGGCAACGCCAGCTTCATTTGAGCCCAGTATTGACTACGTTGTTACCAAGATTCCTCGTTTTGCCTTTGAGAAATTTAACCAAGCTAATGCCAAACTAACGACTCAGATGAAGTCTGTGGGTGAGGTAATGGCCATTGGGCGTACGTTCCAGGAATCTCTTCATAAAGCGCTAAGAGGCTTGGAGGTAGGGTCGGCTGGTTTCGAACCCAAGGTTGATGTGGAGAGCGAAGAAGGATTAATCGAACTGCGTCAAGAGTTGCGAGAGCCGGGTGCCGAGCGAATCTGGTATGTGGGTGATGCTTTCCGTGCTGGTATGTCGGTGGATGAGGTATTTGCTCTTTCGGCCATTGACCCATGGTTCCTGGTGCAGATTGAAGACATTATTCTTGATGAGCTTGGTTTGGCTAATGTGTCGTTATACAAGCTTTCTTCCCAGCACATGTATCGTCTTAAGCGCAAAGGCTTTTCCGATAAGCGTTTGGCAGATTTGCTTGGCGTGGCCGAGAAAGATGTACGGAGAGTGCGTACGTCTGTTGATATTCGACCTGTCTTTAAGCGGGTAGATACCTGTGCTGCAGAATTTTCAACGTCAACAGCTTATATGTACTCTACCTATGAGCGTGAGTGCGAGGCTCAGCCTTCTGGTCGAGATAAAATTCTGGTGCTGGGTGGCGGTCCTAACCGTATTGGTCAGGGTATTGAGTTTGATTACTGCTGCGTGCATGCGGCATTGGCTATGCGCGAAGATGGCTACGAAGCCATTATGGTGAATTGTAACCCCGAGACTGTATCTACAGATTACGATACCTCTGATCGTTTGTATTTTGAGCCGGTGACATTAGAAGATGTACTGGCCATTGTAGAAGTAGAAAAACCTAAGGGTGTGATTGTTCAGTTTGGTGGGCAAACGCCGTTGAAGTTGGCTCGTGCATTGGAGGCGGCAGGTGTGCCTATTATTGGTACTACGCCAGATGCTATTGATCGGGCAGAAGATCGAGAACGCTTCCAGCAAATGATTGATAAGCTGGGCTTGTTGCAGCCACCGAATGCGATTGTTCGTTCTGCTGAACAGGCTGTTGATGCGGCTGCAGGTATTGGCTATCCATTAGTAGTGCGTCCATCCTATGTGTTGGGTGGTAGGGCCATGGAAATTGTTTATAAGGAAGAAGAATTGCAGCGTTATATGCGCGAAGCAGTTCAGGTGTCAGAAGATGCCCCAGTCTTGCTAGATTACTTTTTATCATCGGCAGTCGAAGTGGATATTGATGCTGTTTCTGATGGTGAAGAGGTAGTGATAGGCGCCATCATGCAGCATATTGAGCAGGCGGGTATTCACTCTGGTGATTCCGCTTGTGCCCTACCACCTTACAGCTTACCTGACGATGTGCAGGATGAGATGCGCAGCATAGTTAAGGCTATGGCTGTTGAGTTGGGTGTGAAGGGCTTAATGAATGTTCAATTAGCCTGGCAGGATGGCAAGATCTACGTGATTGAGGTTAACCCTAGGGCCTCGAGAACCGTACCTTTCGTTTCTAAGTGTATCGGTACTTCTCTCGCTAAAATAGCTGCACGCTGTATGGCGGGTGTGACATTGGCAGATCAAGGCTTTACCAAAGAAATAGTGCCTAATTACTTTAGTGTTAAAGAGGCTGTGTTGCCCTTTAATAAATTCCCTGGCATTGATCCCATTCTTGGGCCTGAGATGAAATCTACCGGTGAAGTGATGGGTGTGGGTGATACTTTTGCTGAAGCTTATGCCAAGGCTGAACTGGGAGCTAGTGACCCCATTCCTACATCAGGAACCGCATTCCTCAGTGTTCGTGAACCAGATAAGGCGGCTATCGCTAGTGTTGCAAAAAGCTTAATTGCGTCGGGCTTTAAGTTAGTGGCAACAGAGGGAACTGCCAGGGTGATCGAGGATGCTGGTTGCGATGTTGAAATGGTTAACAAAGTGCAAGAGGGCCGCCCTCATATTGTTGATATGATCAAAAACGATAAAATTGATTTGATTGTGAATACTACTGAAGGCCGTCAGGCAATTGCCGATTCTGCTGCCATCCGCTCCAGTGCGGAACAGCATGGCGTTTATTACACCACCACATTAGCGGGCGGTGAAGCTGTATGTATGGCGTTGGAAACACAAGGTGATATTAAAGTGTACCGACTTCAAGACCTTCACCTGAGGAATAATTGATGAACAAGATACCAATGACTGTTGAGGGTGCTAACAGCTTACGTGAAGAGTTGGATCACCTCAAAAAAGTAGAGCGTCCAAGAATTGTAGAGGCGATAGCTGAAGCACGCGAGCATGGTGACCTTAAAGAGAATGCTGAATATCACGCTGCACGTGAACAGCAGGGTTTTGCTGAGGGCCGAATTCAGGAAATTGAAGGTAAGCTGGGTAATGTCCAGATTATTGATGTCAGTCAAATTCCGGAAGGAGATAAGGTCATTTTTGGCTGCACGGTAGACATCATTAATATCGAAACCGATGAGACAGTGACCTACAAAATTGTTGGCGATGATGAGTCTGATGTGAAGGCTAACAAAATTTCTTATCAATCGCCCATAGCTAGAGCGTTGATTGGCAAAGAGATCGGTGATGTTGTGGTTGTTAGAACGCCCTCAGGTGAAATTGAATACGAAATTGATAATGTGGCCCACCTTTAATAGATGGGCTAATAACGATGAGGTTTAGCGGAGTAGGTTAGATAGCTTAGGGTTGGGTTTATCGGCTTTCCTAAGTAATAGCACAATGTGTCCGATAGATTGCACTTTTTCCGCAGACATTTGCTCGCAAATGGCTTCAATCACTTGGCGTTTGGCTTCGCTGTCACCGACGGCTAATTTAACTTTGATAAGCTCATGATCGTTAAGTGCACGGTCGATTTCAGCCAAGACATTTTCACTTAATCCATTGCCGGCAACTGTGACCACAGGATTGAGGTTGTGACCTAAGCGCCTTAGGTGTTTTTTGTCGTCATTGGAAAGTGTCATAGTTGTTACCTGTAGGGCGGTTATTTGTGAAGCTGCTGCTTGTTAAGGTGCTTACTCATTAAAAAGGCGCGTATTCTATCCTGATTATGGCTTTTGTGCGTTAGAATTTGTCGGGGCTATTAGCCTAAACAAGATAATAGATAGGCTATATAGGTAAAGATGGGGCGTTCAAAAAGTAGTCATCGATGGCTGCAAGAGCATAATCGAGATCATTACGTAAAGCGTTCTCAGCAGGAGGGCTATCGTTCCCGTGCCAGCTATAAGCTCATTGAACTTGATCAAAAAGATCGATTGTTTCGGCCAGGAATGACAGTGGTTGACCTTGGATCTTCCCCAGGTGGTTGGTCTCAAGTGGCTGCAGAACTGGTGGGCGATAAAGGGCGTGTCGTCGCTTCTGATATTTTACCTATGGATTCTATTGCTGATGTGGAGTTTATTTGTGGAGATTTCACTGAAGAAGCAGTATTAAAGGAAATTCTTGATACACTGGATGTTAACCTGGCAGACCTTGTAATTTCCGATATGGCCCCCAATATGAGTGGTATGAGGGCTGTAGATCAGCCAAAAGCTATGTATTTGGTTGAGCTGGCATTGGATTTAGCCCAGCAAATATTGAAACCTGGCGGTAATTTTGTTGCCAAAGTGTTTCATGGTGAGGGTTTTGATGAGTATATGCGCTTGGTAAAGAGCAATTTTGAGCGGGTGGTCACACGAAAGCCTGATGCTTCTCGTCCCCGTTCTCGCGAAGTGTATATTGTCGCCAAGGGCCTAAAATCCTAGGTAAATAATTTGATCGAATTGGCCAAATAATTAAGGCGGGTTCGGTAATAGATAGAAAGTGAGGCTGCTGAATAGCTTGGCAGTAAACATGAGGATGTTCATTTGAACGACATGGCAAAAAATTTAGTTTTGTGGCTCATTATTGCCGCGGTGTTACTGTCTGTATTCCAGAATTTTAGCCCATCAGCACCCGACAATATGGTCGACTATTCTGCCTTTATTGAGGAGGTTCAAACGGGCCGTATTCAAAGCGTCGTAGTTGAAGGACCTATGATTGAGGGTAACCGTTTTGATGGCTCAACGTTTAAAACAACTCGGCCAGCTATTACCGATACGGGTTTAATGAGTGATCTACTCAATAATAATGTTAGCGTTAAAGGTCGCGAACCCGAACCTCAGAGCTTGTGGACTCAACTGTTAGTCGCATCATTTCCTATTCTTCTTATTCTTGCCATTTTTATGTTTTTCATGCGCCAAATGCAGGGCGGGGGTGCCGGTGGCCGCGGTGGCCCTATGGCTTTTGGGAAAAGCAAGGCGCGTCTGTTAGGCGAAGATCAAATTAACACTACGTTTGCCGATGTGGCAGGTGTTGATGAAGCAAAAGAAGATGTTCATGAACTTGTGGATTTCTTACGTGACCCTTCTCGTTTTCAACGGTTAGGAGGTCGAATTCCTCAAGGTGTATTGATGGTGGGGCCGCCTGGTACCGGTAAAACCTTGTTGGCCAAAGCCATTGCTGGTGAAGCTAAAGTGCCATTTTTCTCCATTTCTGGTTCAGATTTTGTGGAAATGTTTGTGGGTGTAGGTGCCTCACGTGTTCGGGATATGTTTGAGCAGGCTAAAAAACAGGCCCCTTGCATCATATTTATTGATGAGATCGATGCTGTAGGTCGTCACCGTGGTGGCGGTTACGGTGGTGGTAACGATGAGCGCGAACAAACCTTGAACCAGCTGCTAGTAGAGATGGATGGTTTTGAGGGCAATGAAGGCGTTATTGTTATCGCTGCGACTAACCGCCCTGATGTTCTGGATAAAGCATTGTTGCGCCCAGGTCGTTTTGATCGCCAGGTTTATGTAGGGCTTCCAGATATTCGTGGCCGTGAACAGATTCTAAAAGTACATGTGCGCAAAGTACCCCTGGATGAAAGGGTAGATCTCGGTATTGTGGCTCGTGGTACACCGGGTTTCTCTGGTGCAGATTTGGCTAACCTGATTAACGAGGCTTCATTGTTTGCCGCGCGAGCTAATAAGCGCATTGTGACCATGGAAGAGTTTGAGAAGGCTCGGGACAAAATTATGATGGGCGCTGAGCGTCGATCCATGGTGATGTCTGAGAAGGAAAAAGAAAATACGGCTTATCATGAGGCTGGTCATGCAATTATTGGCCGCTTGGTGCCAGAGCACGACCCCGTGCATAAGGTTTCTATTATTCCCCGTGGCCGAGCTTTGGGTGTGACTCAATTCTTGCCTGAGGAAGATAAATATAGTTTAAGCAAACTACAGTTGGAAAGTCAGTTGTGTAGTTTGTTTGGTGGTCGTATAGCGGAAGAATTGATTCATGGGGCTGATGGTGTAACAACAGGTGCTTCCAATGATATTGAGCGTGCGACACAAATGGCTCGCAACATGGTAGGACGCTGGGGTTTGTCTGACAAAATGGGCCCTGTGCTCTATGGTGAAGACGAAGGGCAAATGCCAGGAACTGGGAAGCTTACCTATTCCGGTGATACTGCCAGAGAAATTGACATTGAAGTGCGTCAGTTGCTGGATGACTGCTATGGGCGTTCAGAGCAAATATTGAAAGACAATATGGATGTTCTCCATGCCATGAAAGATGCGCTTATGGAATATGAAACCATCGATTCTGAGCAGGTTGATGATTTAATGGCGCGCAAGCCTGTACGTCCTCCTCACGATTGGGAGGATGGAGATTTTGGTGGCTGGTCTGGTGGGGCTTCTGGTGGAGATGAGCCAGATGATTCCGGCGGTCAAGGTGCTGTGGGCGGGCCAGCAAAAGAACATTAATGTGATTTATCTATTCTCCCGGTCTTGTACCGGGAGAAGTTGTTTTGGGCTAGATTTTTATATTAGATTCTTATATCCAGCCCTTATTAACTTAACGAGACAGTCGTCACTTATCTAGCATTACGTTTGTTTTACTATTCTTTCGGCGGAATTAAGAGCATTTTGTTGATAATTGAAATATGCAAAGTTGGTAGGTGTAAGTGAAGTTAAGAGCAACGGAGTTAGAGCTGTCGTCGCCCCAGATAATGGCGGTATTGAATACCACGCCAGACTCCTTTTCTGATGGCGGAGCCTTATACAATGATAAGCACCAACTTGATCTTTCTTTAGTCTTGACCCAAGTGGAAAGCTTTCTGCAACAAGGGGCCAATATTATTGATGTTGGTGGTGAGTCAACCAGGCCTGGTGCTGAACCCGTTAGTATTGCAGAAGAATTAGAGCGTGTTATTCCTGTAGTGGAGGCTGTTTCTAAACGATTTGATGTGGCTATTTCCGTTGATACCAGCACGCCGGCAGTTATGACGGAATCTGCAAAGGTTGGAGCTTCCTTGATTAATGATGTCAGGGCCTTGGGGCGTCCCGGTGCTCTGGAAGCTGCCGCTGAAACGGGATTGCCAGTATGTTTAATGCATATGTCAGGCGAGCCGGGCAGTATGCAGGATGATCCCCAATACGACGATTTTGTGCGGGAAGTGTGTGATTTTTTGCTGGCACGTGTGGGGCAATGTGTTGAGGTGGGTATAGATACTGGGAAAATTCTTCTAGATCCAGGGTTTGGTTTTGGCAAAACACTGACACATAATCTCACGTTATTTCGGCACTTAGATCAGTTGGTTGCCTTAGGTTTTCCGCTCATGGTCGGTGTATCTCGAAAGTCCATGATAGGAGCGATATTGGATAAACCTGTCGATCAGAGAATAATAGGAAGTGTGGCGATGGCCATGTTGGCGGCACAAAGAGGTGCCCAAATACTGAGAGTGCATGATGTATCTGCAACGGCAGATGCACTTAAGATATTAAAAGTTTTAGAGGATATAAATGATGGGTAGAACATTTTTTGGTACAGATGGAATTCGTGGACGAGTAGGAACTCACCCCATCACCGCAGATTTTGTGCTTAAGCTTGGTTGGGCAGCAGGTAAGGTTTTTAGTGAGCAAACAGAAGGTCGCAAGCTGATTGTGGTTGGTAAGGATACTCGGGTGTCGGGGTATATGTTTGAGTCTGCTTTGGAAGCTGGATTGATTGCCGCCGGTGTTGATGTGGCATTATTGGGGCCTATGCCTACACCGGCTATAGCCTACTTGACCCGAACATTTCGTGCCCAGGCGGGGATTGTGATCAGCGCTTCCCACAACCCTTATTATGATAATGGTATTAAGTTCTTTGGCGGTGATGGATTTAAACTGCCAGATGGCATAGAAGAAGCCATCGAAGAGTATTTGCAAAACCCTATTGTTACTGAAGATTCATCAAAACTTGGGAAAGCGCGTCGAGTGGATGATGCAGCGGGGCGTTACATCGAGTTTTGCAAAGGAACGCTACCCACGGGGAGCAGTTTTCATGGGCTAAAAATTGTAGTCGATTGTGCTAATGGTGCGACCTATAGCACTGCGCCGAAAGTTTTCCGTGAACTGGGTGCTGAAGTAGTTGAGTTGGCTGTGGAGCCAGATGGTTTCAATATCAACGAGGACTGTGGCTCGACACAGCCCGCACTATTGCAGAATGCCGTTGTTGAAGAAAATGCAGATATGGGTATTGCGTTGGATGGTGATGGTGACCGAGTTATGTTTGTGGATCACAAAGGGCATGCTGTCGATGGAGATGAGCTGATATTTGTAATTGCAAAATATCGTCACGAGCATGGTGGTTGTTCCGGTGTGGCGGGTACCTTGATGAGTAATCTCGGTATGGAGGTTTCTCTGAAAGAGCTAGGAGTACCCTTTGTGCGTACAAAAGTCGGCGACCGTTATGTTATTGAAGCGCTTCGTGAAAGAAAGTGGCAGCTAGGGGGTGAAAGCTCCGGTCATATTATTTGCAGCGATTTAACGACAACCGGTGATGGTGTCGTAGCGGCATTGCAAGTGTTGCATGCCATGAGTGAGACTGGCACCCCACTTAATACACTGAAGAAAGGGATGAAGAAATTCCCGCAAAGTATGATTAATGTGCGCATCGGGGAGAAGTTTAACCTGTCAGATTTCCCTGTGATACAGCAAGCTGTTTCCTCGGCAGAAGATGAACTGAAAGACCGTGGCCGGGTGTTGTTGAGGCCTTCAGGTACAGAGCCGCTGGTTCGGGTAATGGTCGAGGCGGAAGATGCGCAGTTGGTTGATAAGCTGGTCCGTGAAGTGGCGGATGTTGTTGAAAGTGAGGTTGGTTAGATTGTTTGCTCACTGAGCAAAATCCCATATTGATTTTATTGTATGAAAAACGATACGTTAGAATTGATTTAGGGCTGTGCATTAGTTGTATGTTTTATGTAACTCAGCTAAGATTGCGCCCCTTTTTTGGCGCTGTAGCCTTGTAGAACAGGTGTGGGCAGATAGTGCCATTGGAAGCCGTAGTCTGGGCTGGAAACAGTACTGAGGGAAGCTTTGTAAATGCGCCATCCATTGGTAGCTGGTAATTGGAAAATGCATGGTGACAGAGAATCTGTTACTAATTTGGTTGCCAGTCTGCTTGAAATTGGTTGTGAAGCAGAAGTAGCCGTTTTCCCTCCTTATGTTTATATACCTTTGGTGGCAGCAAGTATTGGCGGCTCTGGCGTAGATTTAAGTGTTTCTGTCGGTGCACAGAATGTTTCAGAATACGATTCTGGTGCATATACAGGAGAAGTTTCCTGCCAAATGCTGCGAGATTTTGGCTGTCAGTACACCATTGTGGGGCATTCAGAGCGCCGTAGTATCTACGGTGAGACTAATGAGCAAGTTGCTCATAAATTTGCTGCTGTTCAGTCAGCAGGAATAACGCCAATTCTTTGTGTTGGTGAAACATTAGAGCAGCATGATCAGGGGAAAACCCTTGTTGTGGTTGCAGCTCAGATAGAAGCAGTTATAGAACGTGTTGGTTTAGATGAGGTTTGTGAGGCTGTTATTGCTTACGAACCGGTTTGGGCCATTGGGACTGGAAAGACAGCAAGTGCTGGCCAGGCTCAAGCAGTACATTTGGCCATTCGTCAGCAGTTAGGCGAACTAGGCGAAAAAACCCGTATTTTATACGGTGGTAGTGTGAAGGCTGCCAATGCTGCAGAATTATTTATGCAGCCTGATATTGATGGTGCGCTAGTGGGTGGAGCCTCATTAGACGCCAATGAATTTAGTGAAATATGCAAGTTGGCGTAGCGTTTGACGAATGGCTGTTAGTAAATAGCTTTTAGTAGATGGCTTTTTAGTGGACAGTTATCGCAAACAGAAACCAACAACAAATAATTAACAAAATTGGCTGAGTTTAGCTCATGGAAAAGATTGTATTAATTGTTCACCTTCTGACCGCGTTGGCCATTATTGGCATGATTTTGCTGCAGCAAGGGAAAGGCGCAGAAGCGGGCGCTTCTTTTGGTTCTGGTGCGTCGCAAACTGTATTGGGTAGTGCTGGTGGCTGGAATTTCTTTAGTAAGGTGACGGGTATTCTTGCGACAGTATTTTTTATCACTAGTTTTGGTTTGGCTATCATTGCCAAAGATAATGCCAAAGTTGGAGATGAGATTTTACCTGAACTGGAAACTGTACAAGAAGTTTTAGAGTCTGAGTTACCTGCTGTTGAAACTTTAGATAATGCAGCGAGTGATATTCCTGTTTTGGAAGATGAGGCTACAGCTTCTGCTGAGGAAATTCCATCTTCCATAGGCGAATAAGTGAGTCTGGAAGTAAAAACAGAAAGTAAAATAAGTAAACAAGCTTTTGCCCAAGTGGTGGAATTGGTAGACACGCTATCTTGAGGGGGTAGTGGCGTAAGCCGTGCCGGTTCAAGTCCGGCCTTGGGCACCACTCATACTAAAATGCGGCTGAAACGCCTTAATTTCGTTAGGTTTTTTGGCGCATTCATTCAAAAGTAATCTAAAAAGTAATCTAAATCTTAGCTAGTTTCAGCTATCCCCCCCGGGGGGGGGCTAT
>Ga0255752_10001202_pt1 | contig 30464 bp, 24 predicted proteins | sample 011ome_25_FD_179952 | JGI IMG/M metagenome (GOLD analysis project Ga0255752, IMG submission 179952) | Coastal salt marsh microbial communities from the Groves Creek Marsh, Skidaway Island, Georgia - 011512CT metaG (version 2) | ecosystem: Environmental > Aquatic > Marine > Intertidal zone >... | reverse complement strand
GTATTGGCGGTTGCTGTAGTAGCAATCTCTTCTACGAGTGAAAGTTCTCCGCCAACGCCAAATTCAAAATCGTCAGTGTTAATGTTTAATCCAATTTTACCGCCTTCGATATCAAAGGAAGAAACATTTGCATTAGTTGTATCAAACAGGTTGATTCCCGCAGCTCCGGCTACTCCTGTTGTTGAAGAAATCGCGAATGCAGTTGTAGCATCTTCCTTATATTTAATAAGATAAACAATACTATTGCCACCAATAGGATCTTCTTCGCCAGGCGAACCAACCGTATCAGGAAGTGTGGTACTTCCATTAGGACTGTCAATACCTTCAAGAAGTTCAACAAGTTGCTGATAAGTTGTATCTACAGGACTTGAGTTTTCGTCGTAAGAAAGGGTTTGCCCGTTACACACAAGCCAGCCAGGTGCTCCACTCCAAATGGTATATTCTTCAGGACTACCGGCAACAGCCCAAGAATCAAGAATCCTTGCATCAACCGCAATCATTGTTCCAACAGGAATCAGCGTTACTGGAAGAGTAAAGTTACTGGCTGCAAGGAGATCTCTAACATCGGTAACAATAGCAGAAGCCAAGTCGGTTTGAGAGAACCAAGAAACCGCGCTTCCGCTACCAACCCATTTTAAATACGATGGTGTAGTTCCTGGTGATGTTGCAGGCAAGTCCCATTCATAACTGTTAATACCAATGGTTGGTGAAGAACCTGCAAGAGAAAGTTTATTACCGTCCGCTATCTCGAAAGTACCTTCACCCGTTCCAGTGTAATCAAATACAATCTTTTCGGGGGTACCAGCATTTTCGAATTTAAGAGAAGCAACACTGGAAGTAGAAGAGGATTTGAAACTGATACCTTTTGAGCCAATCACTTGAAACCCATCGCCTGTTGTAAAACTACCAGAATTAACCTTAAACGTCGGCGTATTAATTATTCCTTCCGCTGCACCTCCATTAAAGGTAAAGTTCCCATCATTGGTAAAGTTCCCAATACCGATATACTCCCCAGTACTTCGAATCCCAGAGGTAAAGGTTGGTCTAAGTTGAAAAGTTTTTAAACCAGTGATTGTTTGGGTCCCTCCGATAGTCACTATACTATCCGAGCTCGTAACAAAGTCGGTAGTATTGAGACCTTCAATTATAGCATTACATTTATCCGCCCACTCCTTAAATGTGTCGGTATTATCAATTTGTGTTAGGTTAAAGTCGTAGGCCATAGATGAATTTATTTATAGTATCTATTTATCACTGTATACAACAGCTTCTAATTTAATGATTCTTTCTTTTAAATCACAAACTTCTTGTCGCAGATGTTTGATTTCCTTGTTACGTTTCTTTCTAGCAACCGCGGCTTTGTAACCATCTTGGTCGGTATTTGAAATAATGCCGGTATTTAGATTTTTAACTAAATGCGGATTGTCCGCCACCTGCCTTTTTGATTTATCCATATTAAGCGGTTGCAATTATTCTCAGATCCTTTGCGAATGGCGCATCACTGAAGTATTCTCCTCGCATTACAATCTTAATTATAAACGAACTAAATTCAACTGGTTCGGTATTAAGGTTAAATCGTACTTCACTAAATTTACTCCGGTTGGTATTAATCGGAATCACGGTAGGATTAATTGCACTAAGCGAATGCCAATCAGTATCTGTTTCAGTGCTACTGATAATCAAATTGTTTGTATCTTTAAGTTGAGCATACACCTCAATATTTGAAGTAGAACTTGGTCGACTAATGTCAAGATACATATCAATCTGATCACTGAGATTATCAAGAGCGATTTCCTTGGTAATATATTGAGAGGTATCACCTGTTTCATTAATGAAATAGTCTCGTGTCTCTAATGAAATCTCTCGATTAATAACGGGTGTTAACCTTTCATCTGTTGAACTAAAGAACGTTTGGAGTCGTGTATCGCTGAAATTATCTCCCTGAACGCTGTGGTTCTGGTTTGTAATATATTCAACTGGAATACCAACTTCAACATCATACTTAGTTTCTCCAAAATAAACTTCATTACGAATATTTGTTTTACCTCCAAGGTTAATTGCTTTTTGAGTTAGATTAAATGCGCCAACGTTATACTTGTTAAGCGTTCCAGATATTGTTTCGGTTTTTGTACCATCAGTAATAGTTACCGTTGGAGCTTCAAGATAGCCAAATCCATTTTTAGTAATTACAATTGAATCAATAGAATTATCATCAGGATTAAATACTGGAGTTGCCGTGGCTGTAACTCCACCCGGGAACGCAACCTTAGTTGAGTTACCTTCTGAATCAATAACCGTGGTGAATGGCGCTTCAACGGTTACTGTTGTTGTAAGAGCATTCCAACCAGAGTTATTTTGAATTAAACTGGCTTCAATTTCACCAAGATGAGTTCCAACTTGAGGATTCGCTGTAAACGATGCGGTTTGATTAGCGGGGAACGACGCTCGCCGCAGCTTAAATTTCAAATCTTTGGTTTGAAATGGCGTCCAAGTACGCTTATTGGAACTTGCAAAAAGTGTCCCAACCGTTGGTTGTGCACTAATAATCTGACCTGTGATAAGATCAACCTTATCTCCTCCAACCTCTGAAATAAAAGCTTTATAATCCGGACATGTCGAGAAAGCAACAATTGCGTATTGCGTATCTGGTGACAAATAAATCGGAGAGGAAAAGTTGAATGTGGTTGGGATAGATCCATCCGCGCTTGTCCTAACATCATCATAGTTAATAGTAACCTCGCTACCAGGGATAACTTCTCCGCTTGGGTAACCATTTACGGTTGATACAAGATATGTCCGCACAGGAACATTCGCGTTCCCCCCAGTCGTCGGTGCCTTTTCCGCAAAGAATAGGTCAATCGAGGTGGCAAAAATGCCAGTATCATCTGTAACTGTAAAGGTTTGTGCAAGAGGATCAGTATGCTGATAACGAATTCGCTGAATCGTTTTAGTTTTCCTCACAATGCGAGGAAGTGTAGCACTGATATTTACCGTCGTCTGGTCTGTTTGAAGACCATTTGAAATAAATCTTGCGGATGCACTGCTTGTAGACTCATCTTCTAAATTGCGGGGCGAGTTTGTAATGGTAACAGTCTTTTCACCAGAAGCGAATCGTATGTTTTCATTATTAGGAATAACAAGAATACCTTCAACCGTGCCATTTCTATCAGTGGTAATGGTGGAAGGAGGAAACGCTTGAAGGAGTGAGGCCTCATCAGCTCCATCATAGTGTGTTAAGCTGGTCTGGTCAAAGCCTGGAAGTAGCTCATAAATTTTCCTTAGCCTTTCAGCGCCCGTGAGGCCACTTGAATTAACTGCCTTTATAATTGTATCAACATATCTCCAGAATCTCCCGCCAGTGCTGAGACCATTGGCAAGACTGCCAAGGATATCATTTCTATCCGATGCCTTTAAAGGATACCAGCGTGTACTAAACCATGTTGGAAGCTCAATTCCATCGGATAGAAACTTGGTAACCTCAGTGGAAATATCATTTGAAAGAATTGATGTTTCGGTGTGATCATGGCTGTTTATGAGATCATCCCGGGTCAATTGATGAGCGTAATTAGTAACATCAACATCGTCAATAAAGAAGTAAAACTTAGAATTTGATTTAAGACCTTCAACCCTAAAGTATACCGCCCTTGACCTTGCGTATGGTTTAACTTGAACATCTGTTATAAAATCACCAAGGGTATTTGAGATCGTTTCATTAACAACCTCAGTAGTGGTGATGGTTTGTTCTTCGAGTAACTTTAACTTACGTTTTCTATCCGACTGCAAACGCTTCACAACCTTCCATTTCCCCTTTTTTCTGGCCCTCTCAATATCCTTTCGATTTTCAAGGCGAAGTATTTGCTTCTGCAGACGAACTAAAGTATTTCCAAAAAGATCAACATTAATTGGCGGCGCTGTTATTGTATCATTCCATGTATCAGCCTCTGGAGCAAGTGTCATTTGGCCAAGAACATCAGCATATTCATAAGGAACAAGGCTCATGAATTGTGACGCATAAGGTTGATCAATATAATCAACTTCGTTGTAAGGAAGTGTCACGGTGTCGTTATGCAATCCGCTTTTTGTAAATCCCGAACCAGCACTGGGAATAATATTATTCGATGACGTTAATTCAAAAGGAATGCTATAAGCGGTGAATGTAGGATAAAGATGCCCACGGTCAGTTTCGTAATGACACTGAAAGTCAATACTTACATCGTCCCCGATTGTAAAGTTTCTAAATCCGTCTGTCACGATACCATTCTTAAATCGTGAGGTACCATCATCGTCAAAAATACTTTTATCATTAGCGCTCTTTTCCAAAAGCGAAAGAGTTGCATAATATTCAAGTGTGGATACCCTCCTATCAATCTCACCAATATCTCGCATTGTATAGCGACGATGGTTATATTTCCTAACGCGGATATCACCTGCTTCAAATGTATATGCAGGAATAGCTAAGTCAAAAAGAACCAAGCCATTCGCAGAAGTTTCTGGAGAAGATGGAGTAAGACTGGGTGTTCCTTTTTCAACCGCGAAATCGCCATTAGGTAAAATCACCAAAGAGTCAACCCTTGGCAGATAGTAATCAATTTTACCAGTAATTGGGCTGTAAGGATCAAGCGCGAGAATATCTGTTGTGCCTGGGTAAGGACGAATGTCAAAGAAATCACCCAAATTATTTTCTTTATAGAAAGGAATATCATCAAGAGAGGCTTGCCCGCCCCCAGAGTTTCTGTAGCTATTTACTGTATAATAGTTACCTCCACTAAATTTCCAATGCACAACATCAACGGTTGATGCGCCAGCTTTAAGGCAACGAACCTTAGCAAGTTCATATTGTGTTGAAGTTTGACCGTCAGTAACAAGTTCAAAGTTATCATCTTCAACGCTAATCAAGTGATAAACACCAGGTAATTCAACGACATCTCCAGCAGCTGGCAAAGGACTTTCGTTCAAAGTTATTGTTTCAGTCGTCTTTGTTTTAATACCAAGATCATCAAGGTTTAAAGCCGCCGTAGCAACAATACTAATAGTATCACTGGCCTCTGCACCCGGGATGTTCAACGTTAGCGAATCGGCATCGGCGCTTGATACCACAGAAAAATCAGTGGGTAGCAAAACCTTATCGGCATCAGCATTATAAACTGTAATTGAAGAAGGGCTTTTGTCAAATGCTACTCCGGTAAGTTGATATGTTACTTCGGTGCCTGAAACTGGCATATCCGCAGATAAGTTAATCCTTTCAGTAACTTGAATAGAATTAAACGTTTTCACCGCTTTATACGGAAGTTGAAAAAGTGTAGAATTAAATTGAGTATCATGCAACTTAACGCCATTCTTTTGCTCGACGCTAAAATTAAGAGTGCCATAATCGGTAACAGCGGCGCCTTGAATTGTCTCTACATCATTGAATTTTTTCCCAGTATTGAGAGAAATAGCATGAAGAAAGAGTCGATGCTTGGCCCCGTCTATAAGTTCAAACGAGAGAATTTTGCATGTACCAATAGATATATCGCCTGAATCCAAAAGGTTATAGGTTCGGCTGTAATTATCAAAGTAAGGCAGACCTTCGCCATTACCTACACCATATCCCGATTCTGGGCTATAATCTGAATTGGGACTAGCAGGTGAAAACAAATTATCAGCATTTCTAAGTACACCTTCAACATAGTTACCCATAGCGGCAACGGTTGAACCATCTTCCAAAATACCTTCGCGAAGATCGGCCGCAGTTGTTCTTCCCTTATCTTCTAAAAGCGTAAGCGGTCCAACAAGTTCTATTCTTTTACCACGAACATAGGCCACTGACGGTGAAAGCGTTGCGGCGTATTTTGTATCAGCTTCAGACTGAGAAAGACCGTTTGCCGCGGTGCTATTTTTATAGCGCGCTAGGAACGAATCTGAGCCTAAAACCTCTTGAATCTCAATGTCAAAATTCTCTACAACGTAACTCCCGCTTTCTTCAAATGTACGCTCTGCGAGAATATTTTCAAGGGTGCTGTCGCTACCATCAAGAGGATTTTCAACAATAATAACCTCGTTGTCTTTGATTTGAAGAAGAACCACAACATTGTCTTCATCAGTAAAATTCTCGACAAGATCAAGTGTTAAATTGATTTGGTACCGATCCGCGCCGGGAGCAGCAAAGTTAGGATGGCCATTTGCATTATCAAATAACGTTCTATCCGCACCAGCGGTGATTTGATTTTCACTGATTTTTAATATTGCATATCCATCAAAAAGTTCATCCGGGTCTAAAGCGCGTATCACAGATTGCTCTGAGGCAGTAGCTACACACCCTTTTACAAAGAAAATACCGTTGGAAAGAGTTGCACTAATTGCATTTCCGTTATTGGTAACTTCTCCTGTGACATTAGCAGTAACACCTTCAATAGAAATTATCCCGTTGCTGATTTCATTTATGGAACCACCGTCACCGCGGCGATACTGAATAAAGATGCGGTATGAAAGGTCCCCTGATACCTCTGCCTTTATTGGAACTGCTGTTACGCCAGAACTCTGAGAAGTTATTGTAACATCGCTCAATTCATCAATCAATTTTCCAAAAGAAGCAGCGTCTTCTCCAGTACTGAATGTAACATCAATAAAGTTTGACGTAGTATCAAAATTACAATCCCCGCCGATAATGCCGCTATTAGGCTTGAATAAACTTTGGCCTAAACGATCCACCTGCGCTTGTAGAAGCGACTGAGCCTGGTTTAATTCCCTTGCCTGAACCGTTCGTCCTGGCTGGAATAAAATCCTTAAGTAGTTTTTATCAAGAGGCGTTAAGCCGGAAGAATCCGGTGTATTAATGTCATCGTGATATTTTGATGTATAAGCGGTGATTGCCATTATAGTTGAATTACAAGTTTAAGCTCTTCGTTTTGACCTTCAGCTCGAATAATAGTCCCGCGGTTGTCGATAAAAACCACGTCACCCGTTCCTTGTTGATATGAAGATTCGTATTTAGCATCTGGTGTAAGAGAAGTGGTTACTGTTTGCCCGCCAAGTGTATCGTCTTTAGGTGGCTCAAACGTAAGGTCGGAAGCTTCAGCAGTTTCACCCGAAACAAGAATTGGCTCGTAACCATGGTAGTGGTCGGTATAATAATAGTATCTATAAGGATCAAGTGCTATTCCACTTTCAACGGTTTGAACGTGAGAAATAACACCAACCTTTTTACCACCTTGAATGATTTGCCAACCTGCTCCAATATCACCAGTTCCCCCTCCGCTGTCTTCAGGAATTACCTGAGTGCCTGGGAAGGTAAAATACCTAAGAGGTTGAATATAAGGATCGGTAAGATTTGCGTCCGACGAGTTTAGCGGGTTTTTAATAATGCTAATCTGATGATATTCGGTAGAATCAGGAATATAGGTTGCGGTGCCTGTATCCATGAAAATGCCGAGATACCATGCTGGAAGTGTTTCAAATTTATCAAATCCAAATCCTTCAATCGGTGCAATCTTTGGCATTATAACTGCGTCCCTTCTCAAACCCGACGCAACGTATGTAGAAAGATCAGGGCTAGCATCAAAATCATAAAGGGAAGTTCCTCGCAGATCTTCAAGTCGCTCTACACCTACTGTTCCAGCACTTATATCAACTCTGCAATTTTTCCATGAAATAATATCGGAAAGCTCATCGGTATAATTGGAGTCGGTCAATCGAATTTCCGAAATTGATTTGGTCGCAATATTAATCACGTGATCAACGTCAGTAAGAGTTTCACTACGAGAAAATCCAAATTCATCTATACCGTGCAAGGTAATATCTGCTTGAAAAGTAACGGTTGTATCTCCTTCAGTATAAGTAGTAGAATTAGGTTCGTAAACGTTACCGCCATCAATTATATTAAATCCGTAAACCAAACCACCGGTTTTTGTCTTGATATAGGAGGTAAGGTTATCACTTCCACCAAGAGTAAATACCGCAGGAGAATCTACAAGACTTTCAACATCGGCTTTGGTATCTCCGCCAGAAAGAGTTGAAGCAGTTACGATTGTATTAGCTTCAGGAGAATCTTCAAGTGAATCGCGGATCGCTTGGGCCAGCTCGTCGATTGTAAGATCAACTTCGCCAGGGCTATTCGCCGATGCTGGAACAGTGATTGTAAGAGCGGTTTCAGAGTCAGCCACTACAGAGATCACACTGGCCTGTGGACTTGACTCATCAACTGCAAACGTAACCGTGATGCCGTTACCGGTAAGGCCGGTTGCTACAGCTTCAAGCTTCAAGACCCCATCGGTAAACTGCACGTATGCGAAAGCCGACGAGCTGTTATCGTTTGCAGAAGTTGTTGCGGAACCATCGCCAATATCAATGAATTGCGAACTGTTGATATCGCTATTCGCCTCGTACCTTCCAAGATATGTAAACACATAACCAGAAGTGGTTGAAAGAATACCGTAGTCAGTAAAGGAATTTCCAAGACGGGCTATAACATCAGCATCTACCGCGGAACCATCAGCCGGAGCTTGTAAAACCAAAAAGATCTGATTATTAACAGTAACGTAACACGGTTTAATGTCATTGGTCGTATCCGTATAAAAGCATGTTGGATCAAGAGGATCAAACTGTTTATACTTTGTTGATGCTGCGAGTTCATTGAGAGGAATAACTCTTGAAGTGTTAGCCGAATTAATTCGAAATAGACCAGTGATATGCTCGAGCACACGTTGCTTATCTTTGAATGTTCCAACTGGATAAGGTGCGGTTGCCGAAGTACCTGCTACATCGTCCCATGAATCCTGTTGACCGATACCAAGATAATAAGAAGTATTAGTGATATCAGTATCCAAAAGATTCGCGGAATTTCTTCGGAATTGTTCTGTTATAATGGCTGCCATAACGTTTATTTATACTTGTAATTATAGTTTAGTCTTGGGTAAATACAAAAGAATTTTGAAAAGATGTTTGTGTATCGTGTGTATAGTGCGGTGAATCATCTTCGTCGATCGTTTCAGTACTGCTTAAAAATATTTGAGAAGGAGACTCGTATGCCGGTGAATTGTTATCCCAGCCTCTTTTATATAGGATGTTAATAAAACGATCATCCGAAACTATTGCCGCTAAAGGATAAGAACTTCCAAAAAGCGGGGTAGAGTCATCATAGGATGCAACTGTTTCCCATTGAGTATAATCAATTTCTGTTATCTCTGGGATAAAGGGATAGATTGTCCAAGGGGTGCGATTAATAAACAACTGTTCTCCTTCAGGGCTTGAGTCTGAGGTATAGAGGGCCCAGGTTCTCTGCGCTTCCGAGAATTGAAAATAAAGATCAGAGTCATCCGATTCAAATGTATGAAGCACGTCAATAACATCATCTTGAGGGCTGTCAGCAGAATTGACTTCTGTTGTTCCTGTAAACACAAAATGCTCTGTTGCAAGTGAACCATCATCTGGTGAAAAGTCAGCATTAGGATCTACAATAAAGTCAAACTCGTCAATTGATAAAGAATCGAGAAATGATCGTGTATAAAAATCAATAGATGACCCAGCACTAAAGTTATTAAAGTGCGTGTTATAACTAACCTTGTATTCAGAAGGGGTGTCGGAATATTTAACTACACCGTTAAGTCTATTAACAACATCAGGTATCGCCTTCTTAAACCTTTCGACGTTTAAATTAACTCTTGAAAAGGCAGAGATGTCATACAGCGCTCTAAACCGGGGATCGAATCCGGACTCAGCAGTGAGTGAATCTACATCATCAGGAAGCTTCCACCTATACCGCATTAAAATGTGTTTAATTCCACTTCCCTCAAGCGGGAGAAGGTTAGTCCACTCGAAACCAACTACATTTAGTGGTCCATCATCAAAATAATTGTTTCCATCACGGTCAATAGCAAGAACACCGTTTACAAATACATCGCCAATCTGAAATAATTCAGTATTTTTAATCTCTACCCCACTGCCATAGACGGATGCTAGATCGGGTTCATATACACGAACATAGACCTCGGTGGTTGGAGTAACAATTCTAATCAGTTCGTGGTTAAGACCTTGAGGACTGGAGTCGTCCGTATCAATAATAAATGAAATCCAACCTTCGGTATATTCAGACGAAGATAGTGCCGCTGGAATATATGTAATAGGAGAATCAATTGGTTCGTTAAAATCTTCAACAACTAGATCACTTTCAATAAAATCAAGATAAGGAACTTCTGATTCGTCAATTACTTCAAAAGCTGATGGATACTTAAAGGCTCCATCGGAGTAGTTTGTATATGCAGCGCCGGCTTCAGCGATTGTAGCATTTCCGTATTCTCCCCAAGCCGCGTTATCTATAAATTTAGTTTCCCCGGCCCAACCTTCTCGATATGCGGATTGAATGGTGTTATCATTTGAAGCCAATCTCGCCAAAATGAAGCTATTGAAAAACGCTTTTAGGGAATCTCGATCAACACCAGGTGTTCCTTTTTTATCAGAGATTAATCTAGTGTGCGTGAGATAATGATAACCACCATCACCCATCAGGACCTTAAACAAGTATGCTAAAGAAAGATTTAAATACTGATCCTGTGGAGTATGCTTACCAAAAAATGTATCCCAATCAATAAAATCAGCGAATGATAGAACCGATTCAACTTCCGCCCAACCTTCAGGCGAGGTTTCAGTACTATACTTAAATACCCGAGGAACGTTATCAAATTTTGTGATAGGATCATCACCGTCATTAGCATCGGTTACAATATAAAGCGTTCCATTCTCAGGGGCAGGAGTATAACCAACTGCGCCTGGTAATTCAGAAGTTAGTTTGACAATACCATCAACGGTTAAGTAATACTCAAGTGCTTCTTTAATCCAATCGTTATCTTGAATAAGTTCAAGTGTTAAAGCAACGAAAAATTTCAGACCAGCAGGATGAACAAATTTAATAAATTCATTTCTCCAATTTGCTTGATCCGATTGCGCGTTGACCACATAAGAGAATTCTTGCCAACGAAAGCTGTCGCGGATTCTATTTTTTGTTGAAATGGTTCCTTTTTCTAAATCAGCTACAGTGAATAAGTGTTCTTTTGGATAAACCAGAGTAATAAGTTCGTTATAGAAAATACGAAAGAAGGCATAGATACTTTCTTCTGATCCTCGACTATTATAGTAATTAGCTATAATCTTAAACAGTCTAACACGGTCAAGCGAACGACTTTTAGGAATTACCGAAGCGATCGTTCGCTCAATTGCGTCCAAATATTTTTCGCTTGCACGGTCAACATCGTGTTGGCGTATTAAATTATTCAGTTCATAAGAAGGCAACAGCTCCTTATTGAGATGGCGATAATACGCCTTAAGTAGCTTTATTAATTCAGGTGCGTCTGTTTCAAAGTGGTCAGGCAATACAGATTCAACTGTTTGCGCTTCCACCGCAGTCGCGGTTCCTGTTGCTATACTTAACTCCATCCGGTTTTATTTAATATGTTGTATTGCCAGTTGTAGTGGATCCCCCGCTTTGAGAAGAAGAAGAAGCAGAGCGATCCTTAGTAAATGTATTATATTCTACCGAACGAGAACCTCCTCCTCGTGCGATCTCATCTGGAAACGCCGAGATGTTTGAATTATTAATATCAACGTTCAATAAAAGATTTCTTTTACCAACAATATCGTTACTTCGTGTATTGACAATAAACGTTATCTCTGTTGTGGTATCAGCAAACAAATCGCTTAATTCCATTACTCCAGTTTCGAGATTAATTTCTCCAATATTACTAATCCGCGTTGTCACGCCTTCTTCAATTGTACAGGTATAAACGTTTCTTACAAATTGGTCGCTGCCAGGTTCGTCTTTAATATAAATTTGCTTTCCTGCAATGGTATGAACGGGACTAGTTGAAATCGTGTTAAGCACCTTTCCGTCATCAGGCGTCAGAGGAGCTCCAAATTTAACAGTGAAGTCTGAAATACTTCCATCAGCCGGGATGGTAATTTTCTTACTTAAGAAAACCCGAACCAAAGAGTTCATTATCGAATTAAGATGCGTATCAACATTTTTCTGGAATAGCGAATGCCTGAAGACAGTATCAAATCCGTTGAGGTCCGTCTCCGCAAAAGGAGTCAGAACGTTATTTTTAATCTCAAGTGCTAGCTCTGCAGCGCTTAGCGAGGAAATACTTGGATTGTATTTAACAAGAATGTCAAGTACGACATTTGCATATTCAGGATCGACGATTTGCGGAGTGATGGCAAGAATCTTTTTGGATTTGAGAAAGTCAAGAATAGAGGCTTTATCCGCTTCAGTAATAACCTCGTCTGTATAAGAAGAGTTTGGCTTCGCTGAAATAAAGGCTGTACCATAAGTAGGGGGATCGTTATCTTCCCCACCCCAAGCACTTACGCTTTGAACAAACGGGAAGTTAGAAATAATTAAATTCTTATAATCATCGGCAGTTACCGCACGGTCTTGAGTCGTGAAACTGTTGATCGCATTATTTTTTAAATTCGTAACGGTTTCTTTATCGCCTCCTCCACTTGATCGAGCTCCGCACATAATAGAAAGTGAAGTTCCCGCCTGGGTAAAGTTTCCGCTCGTGTCACCCGCAATTGAAAAGGCGGTATTTATACCATTTCCCGACTTCCCGCCTGTCACAAGATACTGAACTTCAATTACGTTGCCTGCATCAAGCTTGTCTCCATAAATGCCATTACCAAAAGTAAGTTCATAACGACCAGAACTATTTTCGTTGATAAAGTAAATTTTGGATTCTTCATCAACATCAATTGTACTGAATTGGTTATAACGTGTAGCGGTTCCTTCGCTCTTCGCACCGGTTGAATAAACCAAAACACGAAGTGTACTTATATCAACATCTTCATCTCCTAGTTCGTAACGCTGAGCCGTGTCAGCTGCATTAGCCTCAAATGTTGCGGTAACAAGTCGACCTTCGTAACCAATCAGGGGTTCTTCCTCAGTAACGGTGTAATAATGAGATTCGCCGACTGTTGTTTTTTGCAGCGTAGTAACATCATCAAGAATAACAAAGGAATAGTTTTCTGAATTATAAGTTGTTGTTAGTCGTGTTCCTCGAGGAACTACATATCTATCTGCAGAATCAGCGGTAGCACCAATCGTTCCAACAATGTCTACGCGTGCAGCAGAGAAACTACGAGGAATATAACCAAGGAGTTTGGCCGAGGAAACAACGCTGCTTCGCAGTTGAGCCGAGTCAATGAAACTTTCGTTCACCGCCACATGAGCTAGCATTGCGTTATAGTGAGTATTATATGCCAGCAGGTCAACAATGTTATTAAGGTTGGAACCTTCAAAGTCCCAGTCCGTAAATTCTGTTTCGCTGTTTTTTAAATAGTCAATTAGATTTGCTTTAATTTGTGCAAAGTCTAATTCAGAAACATCGAGCTGTTCTCCGTTAATTGCCATAAGTTTATCGGTTTCTAATTAAAAGAAAAATAAATTCTACGTCGGTGCCATACGACATTTGAAAAGTTGTTGTGATGCGGTATGCGTTTCTTTCGTGATCATCAGTAACACTAACCTGAAAGTTTGCAATTCTTTTTTCAAATTTTCTGACGCCCCGCTCGATCTCATCTTTAAGTTGTGAGGCGGTAAAGCCGTCTGCTAATTCAAATAAAATATCATTTGCTCGTGTACCAAATTCCGGAAAAAACGGCCTGGTACCAAGCGGTGTTAACACAATGTTTTTAATACTATTCTTAACAGCATCAATATCGGTTGCAAGAAGTAGGTCACCGGTCGCAGGATGAATAAACGTAAAGCTGACATCTTTAAAAACACCACCGGATACAACTGTTGGCTGATAGTTGGGTTTATTAAAGTCTGAAAGAATACTATTCATTACCTGTTTCTATTTATATACTAATCCTTATCATATTTGTTTTTGTTTAAGTAGAATTACGTCTAGCATAATCCTCCTGTAAAATTGCCGCATCTGCAATTACAAGATCTCTAACAGACTCTGCCCTTGCTTTAAATTCATTGAGTATATCGCCCGACCATTCGTCTCGTTGGACTTCGATTATTCTTTCTATTTCTCGGTCGGCCTTCTCTTCAAATCCTAAGGTTCCATTTACAGAAACTTCATTCTTAAATCCATAGTAAAGAGTATTCAAAGAAGTAAGTAATGATCCATACGAAGGGTCATCTTTCAAATCGGTGCTGTTATAAACACCTTCAATTAAATCCCCTGCAGTATCTTTGTGATCAATAAATTTTGCGGTAATGGCCACAGTGCTTGGATTGGTAGTGATTAGCGGACCAGGGTCAGGATGCGGCGGTGCAGGTTTTGGGTTAATCTTCGACGATCTAGGAAGAGAAAATCCAGAGCTATTAAAGTCCAAGGCGTTACAAACATCAAAGCTTTCGAGGTTGGCGAGAATAGCAGTTAGGTTACCCACCCCACCAAATTTATCTTGAATGTCTTGTATAATTCCAATTCTCTGTAAAAAACCAGCGTTCTTTGCTTGGGTTAAAAGTTCCAAAAGGGACTTACCTTTAGCCTTTTCAATGGACTGAAAAATTTTGCTAATCTCTCCCTCAAGCTTTTCTATAGAATCAAGCAAAGCCAATATCTCATCAGCATCGTCAGAATCTCGAATCAGATTCATTATTATTTGTTTAAGCTGAGAAATTAAAAGATCATTGATATTTTTCGAGCAATCGGATTTATTACGTGGGTTTCTAAAGCTTATATTAGACTGGCCCGACGTTGCGATTAATACTGCATTTTGGATATTTGCAATTCTAATAAGTTCGTCGATATCAACAGCCACCCCGTCAAACTCAACTTGTTTTTCAACTTCCCGCCGCTTACTAGCTTTAAGTTCCTTTCCATCTGTCACCTTATTAATCGAGTTATCAATATTTGATAACCTATTAAACTCGTTTGTATCGCTACGAACGGTGGCAGGAATTTCCGGTGTCGGAGGGGGTGAATCTAAGCTTTCATTTCTGACTATAGATTCAACCCTTTCCCTTTCTTGACGTGTAAGATCAAGTTCTTTATCGGACTTTTCCGGTGGATTATTTTTATCGCAAATACTCATTATTAAAAGATGGGTGGAGTGGTAATCGCGCCACCCCCTTGGTCATTTCCGTCAGTTTGTAGGTGAGTATGATTGTTAAGCGATACGGGTCTGGCAGTTGTAACGTCATCATTAGATTTAATCTCTCCATCCGCAGTAATTGTATTATCCGTATCAACTTCAGGAACGATATGTACAGGACCGGATTCGATCGTCCAACTCTGGGAGTTAAAAACGGTATCTTCATCGCTATTAAAGGTAATATCCTTTTGACTATTTAAGTCAATGTTTCCTTCCTTTTTACTTCTAATTTTAATATCATTGTTAGCAGCGATTACTGTCTTATCTTTACTCGCAAGCACTAATTTCGCCTTTGAGATAATCTTTGCCTTACCTTTAACATCAGTAAGCATGTTACCTTCATACTTGGAGCCATCCTCTTTTTCGGAATCTCCAGTAACTTCTATCAGGTAATCTCCACCAATATTTAAATCCCAAGCTTTGTTAATTGTTGTTACAAGAGATTTTTCAAACGTTTCGGTAGCTTCTCCGAATACCTTTAGGTTATAACCTCCTGCGGAAGTGATTCCAATATCTCCGCCATCCCCTGCTCCATTCTCTGAACCCTCGTCATTTGTTTGCGGCTCTCTGGTTTCTAAATTCATGTGTGTTCCGGCCGAGATCTCGGTGGCTTTACGAGAGTTTAAAATAATATTCTCTGCCTCGACTTTAAAGTTACCTCCGGTTTTTTCTCCGGTATCAGGGTCCTCTTTTGGTCCGACGTTAAGGTTACAGTCGCCCATTACTGTTATATTACAGGCTCCCTGAACTACAAGTTGACTCCCACTAAGATAAGCTGTGTAATTATGCCCTACTACCACTAGGTCCCTACCGCCGCTCGGACCAAAGCGCTCAAAGCTACCTGTTGTATGCGTTTGTGATATTTCTTCCTTTCCAGCCTCGTCGTTAGTTCTGAATACGTGACCGGAAGGTGTTACTTCAACCTTATCATAAACGGTTGCACCCTTATATCCTTTAGCTCCAACGCCAACAATTTGGTTTGTATTACCATTTGAATCGTCCATTTATCTATCTATTAACCAAGTTTGAATTAAGGAAAGAGGGCACCCTCTGGCTCGCTAGGACTCTCTGGAAGCCCTTGGTTAGGTGGAACCCCCGTGTCTTTAATTCTTAAAATGTAATGTCTACTTGTCAGCGCTTTAACGTTTCGGCTTGGGCCAGATACTTTCTTAACAGTATTTCCATAGTTTCCGTCAACGGTTTCAAAACTTCCATCTGCATTTGACTTAGTCACAATCGAAACGTGGCCGTGAGATCTCTTTACCTTTCTTCTTACAATAATATCTCCACGTTGAATGCCGGCGGCATCTGCAGCAGTATTAAACACCTGTACTACGTCGGAATTTTTTGTTGCCCAGATGTCAATCCAATTATTTGAAAATCCTGACTTTGGTAATTTATCTTCTGGTAAAACTCCAGATTCTTTAACAGCCCAGCATGCAAATGCCGCACACCAAACAGCTCCCACACTGTTTGGCGTAGAAGTAGCAGACCAATATTTTTCAATCCTTCCGCCTCTATCTCTATTCGGACCATCGTCTTCTGTAATACCTAACTTAGCCTGGCTCTCTGCGGCTGCCGCAATTTTATTTCCGGCTCCTGATCCGACCGAAACAGCTTCGGGATATTCATCATCTGGAATATTAGCCATTCTTGGGGCGGTCACACCAGCAGTTGCAGCGGATACCAATTCATCACGGGGTGCGTCAGCATTTGGAATACCTGCTCCAAAAGGACCAAACTCTGAACCGAATCCTACATCGGTTTCAGGATCATAGTTGGCTTGTTTAAGTACTCCGCCTGGCACGGTTCCAAGAATAACCGCATCTTGTAAATCACCGCCGTCATAAAAGGCGCCAAAGACAATTGAATTTATCTTAAGTGTTGGACTTGATCCAACTTCACCAGAGGCAGGTCCAGCTGTAACCGGAAAGATGGTTTGCATCCAAGGCAGGGCACTTGTTGGAAGAAGTTTTCTATCTGGGTTATGATACCCAAAACAGCGAACCTTTACACGACCCATACCAAGAGGATCTTGTTCCACTTCAACCACGCCCATAAACCAATTTTGAATATTCATTATTTGTTTTAAGCAAGAGCAAAGCCTCGCTCGTCTGAGTTAAAATTTTGTCCTGTGGTATTCATAGCAAGAATTTCATCAGGAGACCCTTCCCTGATGATTTTTAGCTGATTGGTATAAACACCTCCTGTAAACTCGTGCACGGTTGTTGAAATAACATATATGCCAGATAGGCTCTGGTCGATTCCGTCAATTCCTCCCTCTTCATTAGCATCAACAATATCAGATTTAGGAATTTCAATCTCAATTTTTGCTCCAGCTTTTAGGTTTAAATCGCCATAGGTAACAATTTCATGCGATGTACCTTCCATGTTTGCTTTATAAAGTTTGGTATCTTTCAAAGCTTCTTTTTTAATTTCAGAACTTGACCGAAAACCTTCACCATAAGGATCCACCGGAATGTAATAAACTTCCCGGCTTGTTCTGGGTTCGTTTAAGATGGTTTCAAGAATTTCTGGCCGAACACCGTTGATTTTTAATTCATCTAAATACTGAAAATCAAAAAGACCAGCGGTAGACTCAAATGTTTCTGAACCTCTGTTAACAAGGCCGAGGAAAGGATCTTGATCTTCCCTTTCCACCCGTCTAAAATTAGGACTTGCTTGTTCCAAAAGCCTGCGAGGACTTTCGCCTTTAGGCAGCGATCTTTCTTCGGTATATGTTCTTTCGTTCAAATCGACCACTTCCGTAACGTTTCCAATCCCTCCATTAATTGCTTGAGTAAGCTTATCTAATTTAATGTTAGACTTAAATCTAATAATTTTAGTTTTAAGTCGTTTGAAATATTCTTCGCTGCCTGGCGTTTCTTTCTCAAAAGGCCTTAACGAATAAGGTTCACCGCCACCTAGTGGATAGTATACGGGATTGGTAACGGAATCAAGAACATCGGCCCAACTCCTTGCGATAATTTTTGAACCAGTTTCGCTTGAGTCTTCAAGAGTTGTGTAGATAAAGAAAGGCGCAAAATCTTCATCATAACAGGTACCTTTTAAAAATTCCACTGCTTGCAACGGTGTCTTTTGAGTAATAACTGCTTTAAGATCGTCGACTATACAAGGATAACGTTCTTTACTTTTATATTCAAATGTAGGATTACCAAGATATTTCTTGAAGATTTTTTCTATATTATCAACAGGATTTCCCGCAACACCAATTGATATTTGTTGTAAGCGGGATAGATAGGAATATGAACTTACCAAATTAATTTCGTATTCTTGGACGTTAATACTTTCGGTTGTTTTATCAAACAAAGGATAATCCTTTACAACAAATTCATATTCCACATCTTCAGTTGTTTCTCTATCTGCATTAGGTAGGTAGTTAATACTAACTTTTACAATCTCTTGACCGGAAAGTTTAAAATCATCAAAGAAATTTTCATTATCTCGAATACGAATTCTTGCAGTAAGAAGCGGTGAATAAATTTCTTCAACAATAATAAGGGATGTGACAATCTTCTGAATGTCAACCTGCGTTCCTTCTTTGTTAATCAATATGATTTCGTTAAAAACATAAGAAGAAGGATACAAAGGTTTACTCGCAGCATCTAAATTTTTAGACGCATTGGAGTTTGGTACATTGTCATCAATAGCCATACTTACTTTACTGAAGTATTAATTTTTTGAAGGATCTTTCAAAACCTTCAATTGCTGCAGGCTTTACTATAATAATGTCCCGCTTTCTATTATTTATGATCTCTTCATATTCGTACCAAGTGATACGTTGAGTCGGAGGCTCATCATTTTGCTCAATAACTCCGTAATGAGAAAGAGGTTGATCTGTCTCAGTCTCAGAGAAAAACTGATAAGTTGAATTCTTTAAGTGAGAATAAGAATAAGCGGGCAGATAGCTAAGAGGAACAACCTTTGTGCTCGCGCTGTCTATTGTAAACGTCTCGGTTGGATAACCTGCAGCTTCAACCGCCGCAAGCCATGCAGTGCCAGCATCACCACTCTTTGGTTTTATGTAAATCTTTTTTTCAACCGCGGGGCTATTTGTGGCTCCAAGATCAAGTGTGATAAGATCGGCACCAGATGTTGGTCGAGTTAAGATCACTCCCATTCTTGTAAAGTCTTTGCGAACAAACTTAGCGTCGGTTGTACTAAAAGTAACCTCGTCATCTGATACAAGAATTTCTACAGAGTCCGCATCCGTTTCTGAAAGCGGAAGCGTTGAATAATGGAAATCCGTGGTGGCATCTTCAATAAGCGTACCTCCTAGAAACATATAAGGATCATAGTCAGTTTCAATGTATTCATTAAACTCTGTGAGACTCATGGGCCAACCACTCTTACCTTCCTTTAAGCTATCATTTAACAAAAAGAAAGTCCAATGATATTTTGGATCGCCATACAATAAATTCGATACAATCTCTGGGCGATCACCGTCACGTATTTGATATTTTGTATATGTAACAACGTCGTCGGTGTTTATCGCAACAACTTGCTTTGTGAAATCGGTCACCAGCGCGTTGCTGTTATTTCCGGTAAAATCATAAAACGTTTTACCAAGAATATTGAAAAAATCTATAGCCATGGATTGTTTATTTAGTAAAATTTATGTTGAAGCTTCCAGCTCTTTAATATCATCTAAAGTAAGCGTGCGATCTTCTTTAAAGCTAAGACTAATATCTGTTTTAACCGGCCGACCATCAGTGTGAAACGAATTATTGCCGTTGTATGTTGTTGAAAACGATTCTAAATAACACTCGGCAAGCGCTGGGAAACTAGTAAGCCTGTTTCCTGATCTTCCTGAAACTCCTTTTTCAAATTTTATGTCCCACTTAGGAGGATACCTTAATATAGATCCTGCATTTGCGGGCGCTGGATAAATTGCTTCGCGAAAGGCAGCAATCATATTGTGTATGTCCTTTCCTTCATCTTGTGTTGAAGGAACAAGCTCGTAAGTAAAACTAAATCCTCGAGTGGATACCGAAGTAAATTCAGTGGTAACATTTTTATTAAATGTTGCTCCAATCGCCATTGCAACACCTTTACCTATTCCTGCAAGTTTTCCTTCGCTGCCCTGCATCTTTGCGCCTAGAGCTAAAGTTCCGGCGGCGGTAAGATCACTACCAAGAGCCTTAAGGTTTTCCCTTTGATTATCACCTGAAAAGATACCTTTAAATGTACCTGTAATTGCATCAATACCTTTCTTAGTACCACCCTCAAACTGCGATTGAAGTTCCGCGCGACCTTCGGATGAAGTGGCTGAACGGGTTAAATCCATTGCAAGTTTACCACCAAATCCCAATTCCGCATCGCCGTATTGCGCGTTGTCGGCAGTAGCAAAAGAACTTGGCGCGGGAAGAATAATAGTTCCTTCTTTATGGCCTTTACCTCCTTTACAGAAAAACCTCACTATTGGACGAAGACCTTCTTCAGTGTTTAGGGAAGACGGAAAAATAACAGAACTAAATGTACCTGCAACCTCTTGCTCTAAACCAGCGAAGTTCGACACGTATTCCGTCACCCCGCCCTCTCCAAACACAAAATTTCCCGCCGCGTCCACGGCGGTGGCGGTAGATGAATCCTTAGCTGTCGTACTCATATTACTATTTATAAATAATTCTGCAAGAATGAAATATTATAGTGGATCTTTTAAGCCAAAAAACCGTGAGAAATATCAAGGGGATATCTCCGCGATAAAGTATCGTAGTATGTGGGAACGTCAAGTATTTAGGTGGTGTGATGAAAACAGTTCTGTTGTTAAATGGAGTTCAGAAGAAATAGTCATACCTTATCGTTGCAGAACCGACGGCAAATCCCACCGTTATTTTACGGATTTATTTATAGAGTTCAAAGGCGGGAAAAGATACCTTATTGAAATAAAGCCAAAAAGTCAAACCGTTGAGCCTAAACCTCGTAGCCGTAAAACCAAAAAGTATATCCGAGAGGTCATGACATATGTCAAGAATCAAAGCAAGTGGGAAGCTGCCACTGAATACTGCGCAGACCGTGGTTGGACCTTTGAAGTTTGGCATGAAGATATAATAAAAGGTCTTGGAATAAAACTCCTTACGTGACGATTTACATATAAATAGATATGTATGGCAGAATGGACTTCATTCGAAAGCATTGTTGACAAAGCAGAAGCTAAAGGTATTTACGAGAAAAATACCAGTGCTTCTCTTGCTTGGTTTCGTCGAAACGTTAAAAGTATGTTTGGCGCAACTCCAGAAAAAATGTTAACTTCTTCCTCGCTTGAGTCTGTATCAAGGACTCTTTCAGGCCGAATGTATATGTATGGATACGATCCAAAGCTCAAACAATCGCTTCCTTATTACGATACATTTCCCCTTATCATTATGGTCGGTCCTGCAAAAGGCGGATTCTATGGTATTAATTTGCACTACTTGGATCTACGTAGAAGGGCAAAACTATTTGATGGTTTAATGACAAGGCGTCTCAAAGAATCGCCTGACGGTGAGCTGGATAGGTTTTTGATTTCATATAGAAACCTTTCTAATGCAGGAGGCACTGTTGGTTTCTTTACCCCTTGTTGGAAACACTACTTAACTAAAAAGATAGGTACAAACATTGTCAATGTACCTTCAAAATATTGGGAACCGGCACTGTTTTTGCCGACCGAAAGATTTCAGAAAAAACCAAAACAGCGTGTTTGGAGAGAATCCAAAAAAATTATTTCAAAACGATAATCAGTTATGGCAGATACAAAACCACATGCAAAGGGATCTATTAATAATTTGAAAAGTATTATCTCAAAGCGAGGAGTTGCTAGAACAAATCGTTTTGAAGTTGACTTGTCCGCTTTAAGTTCTGTTATTGATGTAAGCGGATCAGAAATCAGAGACTTGGAAGTATTGGTTACTTCTGCTACGCTTCCTACTCGAACACTTACTACTTTTGATTACGGTCTTTACAGAAATAACGTTCCTTTTACATCAGGATACGTAAACAGCGATTTCTCTATTACCTTTACGCTAACCCAAGATTATTTTGCAAGAACAATGTTTGACAAATGGTTAAACAAAATAATTACAAAAAAGGATTATTTGGTACGCTATCCAAATCAATATAAGTGCGACATCGGGGTCAGGCAACTTGCTAACAATGAAGACGAAACTATAATTTACGAAGCTAAGCTGATAAATTGTTTTCCTAAAGGTGTTTCTGAATTAAGTTTTGATGCCACCGGAACCGGTGCAGCATCCCTTTCAGTTAGCTTTGTTTATGATGACTTGGAGCTTCCAGAAGATAGCTAATATATAATATACTATGAATCTACCAAAGATAGAAACACCAAAATACCAGTTAACCATTCCCTCAACGGAAAGGGAAGTTACCTACCGGCCTTTTCTTGTTAAAGAAGAAAAGATTTTATTGATTGCTCAAGAAGCCGGTGGAGAAGCGGACTTGTTAGCAGCAATGAAGGACGTTGTAACTTCTTGTACATTTGGCGAAGTTAACGTATCCAATTTGGCTTCCTTTGATTTAGAGTATATCTTCCTTAAGTTAAGAGCCAAAAGCGTTGGAGAAGAAGCCGAGCTTGGAATCAAATGCGATGATTGCGGAGAGGTTAATAAAGTTACAGTCAATCTTGATGCCATTGAAGTGACAAAAGGAACCCCTTTGCCAAAGAAAATTCAGTTAACAGATACGATTGGTATTGTTCCGCAACACATTAAGGTTGCCGATTTAATTAAGATAACCAAGAAAACAGATAAAGGTGATATTCTTACCTCTTCTATCGCGGCATCAATCGAAAATATTTACGACGAAAATAACGTATATCCTATTTCAGAAGCTTCTGATTCAGATATAAAAGAGTTTATTGAAAGTCTTAATAAAGAACAAATTGAAAAGGTAGAAAAGGTAGTCACCGGAGCTCCAAAACTCCAAGAAACACTTTCCTTTACTTGCCAAAAATGCGGAGCCGAAAATGAAAAAATTCTAACAGGTATCGAAAGTTTTTTCGTGTAAGCCTCTGCCATGAATCATTAATGAACCTGTTCAAAACAAATTTTGCTTTGATGCAGCACCACAAATACAGCTTAACTGAATTGGAAAATATGATACCATGGGAGAGGGAAATTTATGTAACGCTTCTTATTGACTGGATAAGAGAAGAAGAAGAAAGACAGAAAGAATCATAAACATTGCTAACCACCACAATGAAAGAAGTAATTCAGAAACTAAAAGAGCTGACTGTTATTGAAAGAGAAGGTCAAGATGAGTCAAATAATAATTTTGCCGACTTAATGGTTGGATTTAAGATTGGATTTGACTCTATTCAGAAAGCTATTATTTCTACTTCAGCCGCTTCTGACGCTCAACGACTAAGTTTAGCTATGCGGGCTGAAAAGTTGGCTAAAGCAGAATCTCGTCGTCGCGCGCTTGCTGAAAAAGAAGCAAGGCAGGAAGCGGATGAACTGCGAAAGGCTCAACTTGCCGGTGAAGGTGCTACAGGGATCGACTTAAGTTCATTCCAACCTGAAGAGGAAAAAGGATTTCTAGGTACAATCATAGCTTCAATTACGGGTTTGGTTACCGCAGTTGTTTCTGCTATGGCCGTAGCCGGAATGACTTTTAAAGAGGCCTTAAAATCAGTTCTAGGTAAAAGATTGAAGTCTATTAAAGCTAGAATCTTAAAACCGTTTACTGCTGTTAAAAACTTCTTTGGCAAAATAGGTAAAGCCTTTACAACCGTCTTTGGCAAAATCAATAAATTCTTTAAGAGCTTTAGCAAAATAGGCAATCTACTTAAATCTGGTGGAGCGTTATCAAAGGCTGGTGGTATATTTAAAAAGGTGTTTGGAGTAATTGGAAAACTCGGAGGTGTTCTTGGTAGATTATTCGCTCCTCTTGGTGTTATCTTGGGAGCCTTCGCAGGAATTTTTGATGCGGTAAAGGCCTTTCAAAACGAAGAAGGAAGCCTGGCCGACAAAATAATTGCAGGTATTTCTGGATTCTTTCAAGGGTTTATCGGGTTTGCGATTGGCGGACTTTTGGATCTAGGTAAAGACTTACTTGCTTGGCTGCTTGGTGTATTCGGAGTTCCTGAAGAAAAGCTGGAAGGTATGAAAGCTTTTAGTGTTACTGACTTTCTCAAAGATCTTATAGGAAATATATTTGACGGCATTGACGCATTTTTTAAGAGTACCTTTGATGGTATGTTTGAAGGATTTAATGAAACCGAAGGAAACTTATTTGAAAAATTTCTAGGTGGATTTGTAGGTCTTGCTACTGGAATGTTTGAAGGTATTGTAGACTTCTGGGCCAAAATCATTGATGGTATTGCAGGGTTCTTTGGCAATGAAGACTTTAGCTTTAAGGAATGGATTACGGGATTTGCCGGAAAAATATGGGATGGTGTTACTGGCTTTTTCAAGAACATCTTTGAAAAAGGTAAAGAAGCGGCCATTGCAGGAATAATGGCATATGTCAATCTTGGCCAATGGGTCATAGGATTTGTTACTGATATATGGGACACGATAACTGGGTTTTTCAAATCGGCGATTGAAAATGGTAAAGAACTTATGATTGGTTTAGCCCAGAAAATATTAAATATTGGGGACACAATAAAGAGCTTTGTCAGGGATATACTACCTGACCCAGACGGAAAAGGATTCTTTGGTTTAGCAGGTAAGATACTAAGTAAGACTGGAATTTACGACTTTGTTAATTCTGAGGATGCTCCTCTAGAAGAAAGCAATTCCCAAACCTTTGTTGATACAACGGCTATAATTCCACCCAGATCCAACGTTGGAGAAGCCTTGACGCAAGTAGGTAGTATGGCTGGAGGCGCTTCAGTAACTGTTGTGAATAACAACGGAGGTAACGTTACCAACACCACCACATCAAATCAAACAAATAATACCAGAACGGCTTCTCCGCCAGTGATGAGTGGTTCGGCACTGGCAATGTAAACAAAAAACCCCGTGGCTGAATTAACAACCACGGGGTTTCTTTTATCTCGAGGCAACCTTACTGTTGAGCAAGCTGAGCGAAATACGACAAAGTATCGTCGTCATCGCTGCCCCCGCTTTCTTCAACCGGAGCAGGTTCCGGAGCTGCGGCCTCGGAGCCCAGCCCAGGGATTTCATCCTCAACCTTATCAAGTCCTGGGGCGGAAGGTTCGTCAACAGTTGCGTGATTACTCACTGATGCAGAACCGTTAACCTCTTCCTCGCCAAGAACTTCGATAAGCTTACGCTTAAGATCATCATACGACTTGTATGTCGAAGGATCTGTAAACGGAGAGAGTTCGTAAAGGCTTTCGTATGTATCACGAAGACGACCTTCATCACCTTCGTAAAGAGGAGAAACCGAATCGAACTCAGACTTATCATAGTTACGATAACCTTCGAAGTTACGAATCTTCAACTTGAAGTTTGCACCCTCCCAAAAGTCAAACGGATTAACCGCTTGCTCATCTTGGAACTGAGGCTGCATAACGTCCATAATCTTGTCAAAGATTTTCTTTCCATACTTGTAAAGGAAGGTCTTTCCTTCATTTTCAGGATTACTTGGATCAGATACCACAAGGATATTTGAAACGTGATGAAGACGACGCTTGCGAGAGCGTGCCAAATCTTTATCAGATTCAACCCCGCTGTTCCACAAACGGCTATTAAGCTCGGAAACAGGATCGTCTTTACCAATACTTGTCAGAGAGTTCTCAATGTACCAACGACCAGTTGGACCTTGAAACCCGTGATCCCAATAACGGACCCACGGGAGATCATCTCCTTCTTTAGCAGGAAGGAAGCGAATTACCGCGTATCCATTCCCGCTCTTATCTACTGTAGGCTTCCAGAATCGGTCATCGCCGTAATTAGATTTACTAGCGTTTCCTCCGACTTTTTCAGCCGCTTGAACAAGCTTACCAATGGCAGCTTGACGATTTGCTTTTAGGTTATCGAATGACATATGTTTTTATTGCGTTGTATTACGTTGTATTGCGTTGTATTGTAGCGCGAGTATATTATACCATATTCTCGCTATTTTGTAAATACAGAAAGTATATTTTCTGTATATTTTTTCAGATCTGTGGTATGAACCAAAAACGGAGCATACTTTGAGACCAGAAAGGAGGTACCCTTTGAAACATCCAAAGGATCTTTTAATTCTTTATTGAGACGAGGGGTAAAGTTTAGCATGTTTTCAAATATGGCCAGTGTCTCGATGGACATCTTACCTTCAACATATAGTCTATATATCAAAGGAGGATCGTTAAGATCTGGTGGAATGAAACACTCATCAAAGGTAAGTGATTCCTTTTCGGCTTCTTCCCCAAGCCACATGACATCAGTTTTGAAGTTATAATCAAGTGCTTGAATCTTTCCAGTCCACGTATTATAAGCTCCTTCGTTACACTCGCCAATCCATTTATTACCAGCAAGAATGTTTGCGAGGGAGTAAAGAATCACGTCGTTTCTCTTTGGATAAGTCTTGGCCAGCTTTTCAAACTGGTACCTATTCTTATGCCCCATGAATGTTTCACGCTTGCACCTCGGACCTTTAAAGTTAAACTTAAAGGCATCGTAATCCCTTTCTGAATTAAAGTGAAGTGACATTGCAGTGAATGTACTCCATGCATCCATAGGAGTGCAGCTTTCGGTGCTAAGTGTAATCATAATAGTGTTGCCGTATTACTTTTCTTACCTTTAAGTACGTTGTTATTTACGGCTTCAAGTTTAAGCTTTTCTTTTAAGGGACCGTTAATGAATGAGGTAATGTCCTCAGGATCAAATCCCTTTTCTTCACAGATGCATATAATAGCTTCTACATATCCCATCCCATCCCTGCGAACAAGTGTTTCTACCTCACTGATAAACTCCTCTTTGGTCATTGGAAGGTTTAGTGCTTCTTCAATCTCTTTCTTTTTCATGCTTTGTCAAATGCTTTTAACAGTACCGTGTTATTGTTAATTCTGCCGTTAGCCTTTCGTGGCTTTGTCTTTAGCGTCTTTAAGAGATTGTCAATCTTTCTCACCGTTCCCGAAAGAATTAGCGGGAGTACATCCTCTGGTTTTCTCAAGGTTAGGGTGATGCTTTTATCAGGATCAAACTCTTTAATACTTGTTCCCTTCACACTGAATCCACTAGGCGTACTTGAGTAATAGACACTCAGTTGGCGATACTTGGTATTGAATACGTATACCCTTTGGCTAAAAGGAATAGAGATCGGATCAATACTCTGCAACGAATATGTCTCATCTTCCTGCAGATATTTAAGACGAGCAACTTGCTTGTCTGCAGCCTTTGGTCGTTTCACACGAGGACGTCGTGTACTCTTAACCTTGGAGTGAGAAGCTGCGTCAGCAATCATCTTTTCAAAGTTAGCAACAATCCTATTTAGTTGAGGCTTTCGCAAATAAGAGTAACCTTCAACCGCATCATCGCAAGTACGATCCATTGCAGCCTTAAACTCAGCGTGGTGAGTGGTTAACCAATCAACGACAAACTTAGCTCCTTTAGCTGGAATCGCTGCACTGCGTAACAGCATGCTTACATCCATATAAGGCATCTTTGTTGGTGTATCCCCTGATTCAACCTCTGCAACTTTATCAAGAAGTTCCTCAAGATGGATAATTACCTCGTCATTAACTTTGGCCTCCAATCTTTGAAGCGGAGTCTTAACAACTGGTTTAGGTTTTGAATCATCCTCCTCGGCTCCCGCCTCTTTCTCCGCGGCTGAAAAGTGATAATCTTTAATCGCATCTTTTAGATGTTCATGAATAAACTTGGAGACTTTCTTTGATTTTTTAGCGTCGGGATGGCAGTCCGGCATTCCCCGCTGCAGCATCCGCACAAGTTTACCAACCGTACTTACAAGCGCACTTGGTGGTAAACCTTTAATTGCTGAAACGTCTGATTTGGTGTATCCATTGGATTCCATCCAATCAATTACCCATGGCCGCATATCAGCAGAGTCAAGGTAATAATTGTAAAAGCGCAAAGCTTTGCTTTGCCGATCGTTATAATCTTCAAAGCTGATATTTTCCGCATCAGTCCAAGAAGGTTCTGTTCCGGTGAACTTAAAATCAACCGCGGCCACTTCACCGCGACGGTCTAGGAATTTTTTTCGTTTGGTTGCCATAATGTATATTCTATCACAGTTTAATAAGAATGTAAATAAAAAAATTAGTCTATTGATTTCCCTTCCCGCAAACGAGTAAGATAAGGAAAGCGGGGAATCCCGTCGGGAGTGAGATTGAAAAAGGTGCACGTGCCGTAAGAACCAATGTACTTCTCTCTGTTGACAAGTAGGTCCTTTAGAAAGTCGTGAGGGCCTTTGATATTGGAATGGAATGTTTCTCCCTTTTCAGTCTCGAGAATTGCATATCCTGCCATACCCGTCTTATTACCCTTTCCTTCACGGATGTCAAGAATGAGGTATTCTTCGTCTTGAAAGTCTTTACGTTTGAGAAGACCGCTGCTGCGTTTGAATTCGTAAGGAATATCTTCACGAATCATTTGTCCTTCGTATCCTCGGTCTACATAGTCCTTATAAGCGGCGTCAACGGAAGCCTCGCAGCTATGGAAGTTTGTTTCTACAATTCGGATTGCGGTATCCTTCAAGTTAAACTCATCGTAAACGGATTGCAGATCTTCTGTTCTCTGTGCAAACTTTTTACTTGGATCGGCAATATCGTACCAATGGAATTGCAGCTTTTCTGCAGACTCCTGAAGATCTTCTTCGGTAGGTTTAGTCTTTTTAGCAAGCGAAGAAATCTTGTTGAAATCTTCCTTATACTCGTGGTTATAAAGTTCACCGTCAAGTACAAGGTCGGGAAAGGCTTTAAACACAGGCTCTAGAGACTTTAAGATGTGGGGAATGGTTACCCATGGCTTTCCATTCCGACTCTTGGCACCATCCTTGGTGATAACAGCACGCATCCCGTCAAGCTTTGGTTGAGAGAAAACAGGATACTCGATCTTGTCCTTGCGGTCTTCCCACTTCTTTGCGAGAGTAGGCTCAATGAATTTAACCGAAGTATCAACAGCCGTCTTATCCGTAGTATAGCCAGCATCAAGTTTTTTCTGGAACTTGGCCATGGCTTCAAACTCTGCCTGCTGTGCGACATTACGTTCGTTAGCTCGGCCAACGTTTGTGGCTTTAACGCCATACCATTTAGAGGTGGTAATCTTACCGCCAACTTGGCCACTGTGGGTTCGGTATGCGGTTTCGCTGTATTCAATAGTCCATTCTCGAAGAGCACCTGTGGATGCCCTAGAGAAGAGTGTTAGTAGTTTTGCCATAATATAAATTAGTCGCGACACCGCCGCTTGGACTGTTCTTTCTTTTTGTCCTTGAACTTTTTGGTAGGTGGTGCCATGGGGTGGCGGACAAGATTACGAAGACCAAGAGTTGATTTGTCCAGCTTCTTCTTCTTTTTCTTTTTCCGCCTCATGAGATTGTTATTCTTTAACGTGTTTAGATTCTTTTCACTACCTTCACAAATTCATCGTGCCAAAACTTGCTTGAATCTCTCAAGCTGCAATTAGATTCTCTCACATATTCAAGGGTAGCTACTATAATCTCTTTTCTACGTGAGTCAACGACAGGTTGAGTCAGTTCAAAATCGTCAAGTATTTCAATAATTGAATCAATATACGGGCATGTATTGGGTGGTACGCTTGGTGCCCTTTCCTTAGCAGATTGCAGTCGTGTCTTACTCATTTTCGTGGTGGTGTGTTGGCGGTCTTTCACTGCCCGTTAGTTCGGGCGGTTCATCATGCCAAGCAAGGCGGCGAACTCTCCGCACAATGCATTCAAGCAATCGCGACGAGCAACCAAGGCGTTGAACTGGTTCTGATAGTCGGGGTGATCGGGGTCGTCAAACGCAAGGTCATCAAACTGCTCCATGAACTGATCCAATTCGTCTTGCGCTTGTGCAAGCTCGGCTCGGCGTTCGTCCCATCGTTGGTTGAAGTTGGCTTCAAAGTTGTTGTTCATCGTGGTGTGGTGTTTTGGTTAATCCCAATATTCTAAAGTTCCGTTACGGGCTTCTCGAATTAATTCCGCGATCGTATCGCGAGCGTATTGGAGCTGATTCACTCCAATGGAGTCTAAATATTTTAGCCAGTGTTTATCGGCAACTTCCTGAGCATGATGTAATACTGCAACTTGAGACCAATTCTCAGCCTCGAGGATTTGCTCGTAATACCTATGCTCCTTCGCGAAGATTTTCGGGGCGAGCTCTTTGATTTTCATAATATAGTTTGTGGTAGTTTTGCTTACAGATATATTCTACCACACTTTGGGATAAATGTAAATAGAAAAATGCTAAAAAAATCACTTTTTTTCAGTTTTTTTCACTTTTTTCCGAAAAATGC